>Ga0075152_10000131_pt1 | contig 58221 bp, 62 predicted proteins | sample JI61114C2DNA_FD_70964 | JGI IMG/M metagenome (GOLD analysis project Ga0075152, IMG submission 70964) | Wastewater effluent complex algal communities from Wisconsin, to seasonally profile nutrient transformation and Carbon sequestration -... | ecosystem: Engineered > WWTP > Effluent > Algae...
CTGCCCTTGTACAGTTTCAAATCGTAATCCGCTGGTAAGTTTGTAAGGTCAATGCGGACCTTCGGTTGCGCGGAGGTGGTGGTGAACTTGAACCAGTCCTTGTCCGTGGTGGAACTGATGATGCCTGTGATGTCCGTGTTCACGGATATCGAAGCAGCGGCAGACTTGCTCGCGTTAGGCTCGTAAATGTCGGAACAACCACCGCCGCCACTGCCTGAAGTGGTGAATGTGGAGGAACCGGAGTAGCTCGAGGTTCCGCTGGCGCAATTGGTGCGCACCTGCCACTCGTATCCGGTGCTGGCTGTCAATCCGGTGAAGGATGCATTGGTGGCGGTAACATTGCCGCTGGTCCAATTGCCCGAACCCGTGGTGCGGAACTGCACGTCGTAGCTGGTCGCACCCGACACCGAGTTCCAAGCAGCGGATGCGGAATTTGCCGTGATGGCGCTGGAACCCAAGCCCGATGGGGTCGCACAGGTGGTGCCACCGCCCGGAGCGACGCAGCCCAACGAGTTGAGCATCGAAGCCCGCGCGCCGCCGGCGCTGAACACGGATTGCATACGGTCCGCTTGGCCGCTGGAAAACATGTTCATGCAGAGGTCGTCGGAATAGTCCATGTAGTTCATGAACATGTCACCGTTCGGTCCGTTGCTGCAGGAAACGTGCGGATAACTGGGGCAGCCGTAGTTCTCCGAGCTTTGGTTCGGTGTGTCCGAGACTTGGTCCGATCCGCTGCAGCTACTGCCGTCATCACCCCAAATGTGGCGCAGGTTCATCCAATGGCCAACTTCATGCGTAGCAGAGCGGCCGTACTTGTAGGAAGAGATCGTGCCGGGCACGGTCATGCTGCCGACTGAGCTGTACAGGACAGCAACACCGTCGGTGCTGGCGGCACCACCGGGGAACTGCGCATATCCGAGCAAGCTGCTTCCCAAGTTACACACCCAAAGGTTCAAGTAACTACTGCTGGGCCAAGCGTCCAGACCACCAGTGCTGTAGTGTTTCACATTATCGCTGGTACTGCTGAAGCTGGACACCGTGGTTTGGCGGCGCTCAATGCCCGTGGTGGCGTTGCCGGAAGGATCCCGTTGCGCCAAGCAGAATTGGATGTCGGTATTGGCTGCCAGACCGGTAAATGCACTCGGTGTATTGCCTGCATCGCTGTTGGCGCGGGCATAGTCCAAATTGAGCTGGTTTATTTGCGCCATTACCCGCGCATCGCTCACGTTCTGGGTGCTGGTGTTCCACACCACGTGTACAACAACGGGGATCATCACCAAGCTGCGTTCTTCACCATGGCTGTGATCGATCGCATATTGTGCCGCTTGTTCATCGGCTTGTTCGAGCGCCACGCCGCGCGCGGGGTCGGCCGCGATCTGCTGTTGCAGGTATTCCATGGATCCACACGTTCGCTGCGCCGAAACAAGGCCCGCCGTACCAATGGCGGAGCAGAGCAGAAGCGAATGGACCAACGTGCGGCTGACGTAATTCTTCTTCATGTGGAGCGTTTTTTTCGAGGTCGGCTCAGGTGGTGGCCGATCAACCGATAACAAGATTAGTCGGTGGAACAATACGCCGATTCATAAATATTGAAATTTCGACGAACAGGGCGATCTTCATTATTGGGCCGATTCTTTCCTTCGACAGATCGCTACGTGCTTCGGGACCCAGGCACCTTTTGAACGCAACAAGGGCCGGCATGACGCCGGCCCTTGTCCTTTCCGAAATACGCGATCAATGAGCAACGACGATCCGCTGTAAAGTGGTCTGCTCCCCGGCCAACAACCGCAGGAGATAGATCCCGTCAGGCATTTGTGTTAAGGCCAGTTCCACGGAATTGGGGCCGGCCTGTACTACGGTGGAAACACTGAACACGGTGCGGCCCATGGCATCCACCACATCAATATGTGCTTGCCCGGCCGATGCAGCGTTGTATTCCATCAGCACGTCACCGGCGGTCGGGTTGGGATACACGGCCAATGTCGCGTTGTATTCCCCTGATAGGCGGAAGCTCGCGTTATCGGTTTCCGAGAAGATGGGCTCATTGGTCTGCGACATCCCATTGCCCGGCGTCGTGAACGTAATGGTCGCTGAATAATCCGAAGAGCCGCCCGCGCAGTTGCTGCGCACCTTCCAATCGTAGGAAGTGTTCGCCGCCAGCGATGAAGAGGAAGCACCGGTGCCTCCCAATGTGACGGTTTGCCAGTTGGCATTGCTCGATTTCTTGTACTGCAACCTGTAATTGTCCGCTCCTGCAACAGCGTTCCACGTAACGGAAGCCGTATGCGCGGTAACGTTGAACGTGGAAGTGCCCGCAGGTACGGCGCACGAGCTGCCACTCCCCGGTGCAATGCATCCCATGGAATTCAAAATGGCGGTGCGTGATCCGCCCGGACTGAAAACGGATTGCATCCGGTCTGCTTGACCGTTTGTGAAGAGGTTCATGCACAGGTCGTCTGAATAATCCATGTAGTTCATGAACATGTCGCCGTTGGGACCGTTGCTACATGAAATACGGGGGAAATTGGGGCAACCATAATTTTCATCGGCTTGGTTGGGCGTGTCCGCAACTTGGTCGCTGCCGTTGCAACTGTTTCCATCATCCCCCCAGATGTGGCGTAAATTCATCCAATGGCCTACCTCGTGCGTGGCGGAGCGCCCGTATTTGAAGGAGTTTTGGGTACCCGGCACGGCCATGCTGCCCACGGTGCCATACTCCACTACAACGCCGTCAGTACTGGCCGATCCGCCGGGAAACTGTGCGTAGCCCACCACACCACCGCTCAGGTCACAAACCCAGAGATTCAAGTAACTGCTGCTGGGCCAAGCATCCAATCCGCCATTGGAGTAGCGCTTAACGTTGTTGTTGGTGCTGAAGCTGCTTATCGAGGTTTGGCGCCGTTCAATGCCCGTGGTGGCGTTGCCGGAAGGGTCCCGTTGGGCCAAGCAGAACTGGATGTCGGTATTGGCGGCCAGCCCGGCGAAACCACTCGGCGTATTACCGGCATCGCTGTTGGCACGGGAGAAATCCAGGTTGAGCTGGTCGATCTGTGCCATGATGCGGGCGTCGCTCACATTCTCCGAGCTCGTATTCCAAACCACGTGTACCACCACCGGTACCATCACCAAACTGCGCTCTTCACCGTGGCCGTGGTCGATCGCGTATTGTGCCGCGTGTTCGTCGGCTTGTTGGAGGGCTGCTGCACGAGCCGGGTCGGCATCGATCTCTTGTTGGAGGTATTCCATGGTGCCGCACGATCGCTGCGCTTGCACAACTCCAGCCGTACCGATGGCGGTGCAAAGCAGCAGTGTATGGATCAACGAACGGCTAGCGGAATTATCTTTCATGCGAGAGTGGATTTTACGGGGCCGCCTCCATGAATTTGGGCGGTCTACCGCAGGCAAGCTAACGGAATTAGATTTTCCGCGCCAAGAAACCACCGCATTTTTCGACGAACCGCCCACTCACTTCCATGAAGGGAAGAGTGCACCAAGACCACACTGGTCCAGCAATCCGGATTTACGTCAACGAAGAAGTACCGGCACAGTGGTCACCGGACGGCCTTTGGCGTCAAAAGCTCTTCACGTAGACGTCCAACGCCTTATCGAGGTCTTCGCCACGCAGGTTCTTCGCCACGATCACGCCATTCGGGTCGATCAGGAAGTTCATGGGGATCGAGGTCACACCGTAGATGCGCGCCCCTTCAGCCCCCCAAGCGGCCAGGTCGCTCACGTGGTTTGGCCATGCCAACTTGTCCTGTTCCACGGCTTTTTTCCAGGAATCGCGGCTCTTGTCCAAGCTCACGCTGTAAATGGTGAAGCCTTTACCGGACTTGAATTTGGCCTTACTGTACTTCTCAAAGGCATGTACCACTGAAGGATTTTCCCGGCGGCATGGGCCGCACCAGCTGGCCCAGAAATCGATCAACACGTACTTGCCTTGCAAGGACGAAAGCTTGATCACCTTGGTGCTGTCCAAATTGTAAAAGGCCAATTCCGGGGCTTTCTCACCGATGGCGGTGCCGGTTTTTTCACCTTTCTCCACGCGGGAAGTGAAGCCATAAGCGGCCAACAGCACGGTAGCGGAAATTAGGACGATGCGGGTTTTGGAAAGCATGGTACGAAAGTTCATGGCACGAATTTAAGCGTTGTGCGGTGCTAAGCGAACACCATGCCGAAAATTGGGGATGTTCGCCGTTCCGCGTCCGCGGGTCTCAAGGCAGCCGTTCGATCTTCGCGCCGATGGCATTCAAGCGTTGCGCGATGCGCTGGTACCCGCGGTCCACTTGCTCAATGTTGTGGATGGTGCTTGTTCCTTCGGCGCTAAGTGCTGCGATCAGCAGGGACACCCCTGCGCGGATATCCGGGCTGGTCATGGTGATGCCCCGCAAAGGCTGGCAGAAATCGTGGCCGTTCACTTGCACACGGTGCGGGTCACATAAGGTGATCTGCGCGCCCATCTCGATCAGCTTGTCCACGAAGAACAGGCGGCTCTCGAACATCTTCTGGTGGATCAGTACGCTTCCCTTCGCCTGCGTAGCGGTGACGATCATGATGCTGATGAGGTCGGGCGTGAACCCCGGCCACGGCGCATCGCTGATGTTCATAAGGCTGCCGTCGATGAAGCGCTGAATGCTGTAATGATCCTGCGCGGGAACGTGGATGTCATCGCCTTTGCGCTCCACTTGAATGCCCAACCTTCGGAAGGTGTCTGGAATGACACCGAGATGCTCGTAGCCGGTGTCCTTGATGGTGATGGTGCTGCGGGTAAGCGCGGCCATGCCGATGAAGGAGCCGATCTCGATCATATCGGGCAACAAGCGATGTTCAGTTCCGCCAAGAGCCTTCACGCCATCAATGTGGAGCAAGTTGCTGCCGATGCCTTGGATCTTGGCCCCCATGCGCACGAGCATGCTGCACAATTGTTGCAAGTAAGGTTCGCAAGCTGCATTGAAAATGGTGGTGCGACCTTCCGCAAGCACAGCGGCCATCACGATGTTTGCGGTGCCGGTTACGCTGGCCTCGTCCAACAACATGTAGGCGCCTTTCAGTCGTTTCGCCTCCGCTTTGAAGAAGCCTTCTTTAGCATCGTAGTTGAAGGTTGCCCCCAGCTTTTCGAAGCCGATGAAGTGCGTGTCCAACCGGCGCCTGCCGATCTTGTCGCCGCCCGGCGTGGGGATGTACCCGCTGCCGAAGCGGGCGAGCGAAGGGCCCACTACCATTACACTGCCGCGCAGCCCGCCGCCCATCTGCTTGAATTCAGGCCGCAGGAAAAATTCAAGGTCCACGGTCTTCGCTTGGAAGCGCCAATCGCCTTCGCCGAGCTTTTCCACCTCCACGCCCATGGCGCGCAGCAGGTCGATCATCTTGTTCACGTCCACAATATCCGGCACATTACTGATCCTTACCGGCTCGCTTGTTAACAGCACGGCACACAATACTTGCAGCGCTTCATTTTTCGCGCCTTGCGGAATCAACTCACCACTGAGGCGATGGCCTCCTTCGATCTTGAAACTTCCCATGTTGCGAAACAAGGAAGGGATGTGTTGCTTTGGGTGATGCAAGCATGAATGCTTTCAACAAAGCGATGTAAGTGACGGGGGAACAAAACGTATGCGCACTGTAATCCATAGGCCAGTAATACGCGAAACGAAATGCACAGGACATGGCCGACTAACAGCGAATTCGATGCAGTCCATCGCGGCCAGATCATTGATCTTGTGATCGACCCGGATAAGTCCTAATACCGGTTCTTTTTCCGGTTGCGGTGCCGCTTCTTCCCGCCGCCACCACCGTTGTTGCTGTTGTTATGGCGTTTGCGGGTAGGTTCCACGGCGTTGCGTGGTCCATTGCGCTGGGTTTGCAGCAAGGCGTCAGTGCCTGCTAATTGCTGTTCCGGTGCCAGTTTCAATTGGCCCTTTCCGAGGTCGGCCAGGTCCTTCAAGATGGCGCCATCGCCTACGCTGTCGCGGTTCCAAGTAAGGAACTGCTTCTTCATTTGATTGGCGATCATCAAGGTGAAGGTGGCTTTTTCCGGGCCTTCCTCCATGGCTGCGCACTGCTCGATCATGCGCTCCACCAGCTTGCCGTAGTGCCCAAAGCGGATCGCGGTCTTTGGATAAGCGACAGGCTCCGGCTTGGACTTGAGACCTTCCGCAGTGGGCACGGGATAAGGGCTTTCCACATCAAGGGCGAAACCGGCCATTACATGCACGTGGTCCCAGAATGTGCGGTCGCTGTTCTCGTTGCTCCGCAGTTGCGGGTTCAGCTTGCCAATGGTCTGCACGATGGCGCGGGCCATGCGGGTCCGCTTTTCCTTGTCCTCTTCTTCCAGGCAATGTTCCACCATGCGCTGCACATACCGCCCATATTCGGGGATGATCAAGTGGTTGCGCTGGGTATTGTAATCGAAGTTGGTCGGCATCATTACGGTGATCGTCGAATTTATGCAACACCCGGGGCGAATTGTCCGTCCCAAGGGCCGTGCAGCGGAATAGCTTGCGACCCCAAAGGTAGGGGTTCCGCAATATGCCCACCACGGAACCGAAGAACGAACCACCATGAGAAAACAAGTCCTCCTCCTTGCTCTTTGCCCCCTGCTGGCCAACGCCCAATTGGTATTTCAGGAAGATTTCGAGGGTTATGCACCCGGAAACCGTATTGCGGAGCACGCTAATGGCAATTGGACCACGTGGAACGCCGCCCCCGGGACTCCCGAGGATGCTGTTGCAACGGGCAAGTTCGCGCATTCCGGTTCCACCTCCGCGGAGATATTGGGCTCCACCACGAACGGTCCTGTGGATTTAGCGCTTGATTTCGATGGCCTTACCGGTGGACACTACCAGCTTACGTTTTGGATCCGCATGGAGCAGAAAGCCGGTGGTTATTTCAATTTGCTGCACAACGGCGACTTGGCCAACCTGAGCTTCGCGCTGGAAACCACGTTCAACAACGACGGCACGGGCTTCCTCACGGTGAACAGCGAGGAAACCCCATTTGCCTATGAGCAAGGCCAGTGGAATGAAGTAAAATTCGATATCGACATGGACGCCGACCAGGCCGAATTCCTATTGAACGGTGCATCGGTCCATCAATGGCCTTGGAGCACTGAAGCCAATTCCGCACAAGGCCCTAACCGGTTGGACCGTTTGGATTTTTACGCTGCAGCACATTCCAATACCGCACAGCACTTCCAAATTGATGACATCAAGCTGGAGGCCGCAACCACCCTCGGCGTATCCGATGTGCTCTCCAATACCACCGGAGTGTACCCAACACCTGCCCGCAACATGGTCACCGTTGACCTCGCCTCCGCTTTAGGCGGCAACGCCACCGTGGAAATGTTCGACGTGGCCGGTGCCCGGATGGACGTTCCCGCGACTGTCACTTCCAATGCCGTTTCCTTCAACATCGCACGGCTCCAAGTGGGCGTGTATTTCGTGCGGATCAATGACGGTGGTGAGGCCATTGTGAAGAAGGTGGTGAAAAATTGAGCCGTTGCCTGGTTGCTCTGAAAGGCCATCTGTCCGCAGGTGGCCTTTGCTTTTTCAGGACATCGAAGGTGCTTATCCCACCACCCTCAACTTCGCGAAGCGCAGCAACAACTGCTTTTGCCCGGAACTGGGGAAGAAGATCGTGGCCTTGGTGTCCGGCGCATTGCCTTCCAACTTCACAACCTTGCCCTTGCCGAAGCGGTCGTGCTCAACCATTACGCCTTCCACCAATTCTTCCGGCGTAGCGAAACCCAAGGAGCTGGTGGCTTCCAATGGCGCGCCCGCCGCGTCGATCTTCTTCAGATTGCGCTTGGCTGGCGATGGTGCAGTGCTGGCGGTTGCTGTCCGGGTGCGCTCTTGTAAGGGTGCCCGCTGTGCAGGTGCAGTTCGTGCAGGACGTTCCGAAAATCCGTTCCGCTCGGCGAATGAAGTCCCACGGCTAAAGCTCGGCATTTCGTGCCGGGTTGGGAGGTCCAGGTATTTCTGATCGATCTCCTGCAAGAAACGGCTCGGCTCAGCGCTTTGCAGCGTGCCCCATTTGTAGCGGCTTGTGGCGTAGCTCAGCGTAGCGCGTTTTTCAGCGCGGGTGATCGCCACGTAGAACAAGCGGCGTTCTTCTTCCAGATCGGCGCGGCTCTGCACCGCCATCATGTTCGGAAACAGGTTTTCCTCCAGCCCCACCACATACACGTAGGGGAACTCCAAACCTTTTGAACTGTGGACGGTCATCAGGCTCACGCGGTCCTGGTCGTTCGGGTCGTTGTTGTCGGCATCCGTGAGCAACGCCACATCGATGAGGAAATCCGGCAATGTGCGCAAGGTCTGCTCGCCATCGGCCAGTACTTCCGGGTCCGTGCCGGGTTCCGAAGTTGGGGAATCAACCGTGGGGTCGCTGAACTCCTTCATGCCGTTCAGCAAGCCTTGGATGTTCTCGTAACGGCTCACACCTTCGGGGGTCTTGTCGGCGAAGAGATCTTGCAGCAAGCCGGTAGTTCGCGCGATGTATTCGCCGAGGGCGTATGCGCTTTGCGTTTCCAGCATCGTTTGGAAACTGCGGACCATCATTACGAATTGCGCGATCTTCTTTTTCAAACCGTCATGCAACCCCACTTCGCTGAGGTGGTCGTGAATGATGTCCCAGATGCTCTTGTCGTGCTGGTTCGCAGCAACCATCAGCTTGTCTATGGTGCTTTGCCCAATGCCGCGCGTGGGATAGTTGATCACGCGTTTCAGCGCCTCCTCGTCGTTGGGGTTGCAGGTAAGGCGGAAGTAGGCGATGAGGTCCTTTACCTCTTTGCGTTGGTAGAAGCTAAGGCCGCCGTAGATGCGGTACGGGATGTTCATTTTCCGCAGCGCTTCCTCCATGCTGCGGCTCTGCGCGTTGGTGCGGTAGAGTATCGCAAAGCCATGGTTCGGCACCTGCTCGTGCATCTTGGTGCTGAAGATGTCGTTCGCTACAAAGCGGCCTTCCTCGTTGTCGCTTATGCTGCGGTTCACGGGCAAAGGCGTGCCTTCGTCGTTGGCCGTCCACACGGTTTTGTCCAAGCGCTCGCGGTTCTTTTCGATCAAGCTGTTCGCGGCATTCACAATGTTCTTCGTGCTGCGGTAATTCTGCTCCAGCTTGAAGACTTGGTGCTCCGGATAATCTTTTTTGAAGTTGAGTATATTCTGGATGTTCGCACCGCGGAATGCATAGATGCTCTGGCTGTCGTCGCCCACAACGGTGAGGTTTTCGTGGCGCGCAGCAAGGGTGCGCACAATGTTGTACTGCGCCAAGTTGGTGTCTTGGTACTCGTCCACCAAGATGTACTGGAAGCGCTGCTGGTACTTCAGCATAACGTCCGGGTGGTCGCGGAAAAGGATGTTGGTGAGGAAGAGCAGATCGTCGAAATCCATGGCGCCGGCGCGGAAGCAGCGGGCGGCATATTGTTGGTAGATCAAACCGATCTGCGGGCGCATGTTGGCGGCGTCGCTGCTCATCAGCTCCACGTTCTCCAAGTAAGCCTTCGGGCCGATGAGGTTGTTTTTCGCGATGCTGATGCGCCCATGCACCAAGTTCGCCTTGTAGAGTTTCTCGTCGAGATTGAACTCTTTTACGATGGTGCGGATCAGCGAACGGCTATCGTCGCTGTCGTAGATGGTGAAGTCCTTGGGGTAGCCCAACTTGTCGGCTTCGGCGCGAAGGATGCGAGCGAACACGCTGTGGAAAGTACCCATCCAAAGGCTTTGCGCTTCGCCGCCGGGAACCAGCGTTGCGATGCGCTCCTTCATGCTTTTCGCGGCCTTGTTTGTGAAGGTGAGCGCAAGGATGCGGAAGGCGTCCACGTCCTTGGTGAGCAGGTGCGCGATGCGAACAGTGAGCACGCGGGTCTTGCCGCTGCCGGCACCCGCGATCACCATAGTGGGGCCTTCGGTGGCCTCCACGGCGGCGAGCTGGGCGGGGTTCAGCCCTTTCAAATGGTCCATGTGCCGCCAAAGTTAGCGGGCAGGGCGGGGTTTGTTTTTGAACGTTTGACGGGGACGGGATTTCATCTGATTTTTTGGACAGGATTTCAGGATTTACAGTATTGGATTCGCCTGCGGGGATTGGATTTCATCCACAGATTACACAGATTTCACAGATAAATGGACGAGTCCTCGTTCCGGACGGGCGAGGTTTTGAAAGGATTCTCTCCGTCGCAGGGTCTCCGCTTCGGGACCCTGTAGCACATCGGTTGACCTGGCTTCTCGCAGGACATTTACGGCTTTATCTCTCGATGCCGTAGGGTCCCGAAACGGAGACCCTGGACGAGGAAAAGTGGCACGATGCCGCAGGTTATTACCAAAAAAATTGCGCAGTACGCTGCGTAAAAATACGCGGCATACTGCGCAAAATGTAAACGGATCGAGGAGTTACTTCAACCGGTTCTTAATGAACTGCAGAATTACTTTACCCTTGTTCGTTTCGCCGTTGGTCTGCGGATTCAATGCTGCGGTGTTGTTGTTTTTACCGGCGTTGTAGAGCACTTGGTCCAGCAGGTAATCGCCGGGCTGCAAATGCTGGAGGATGTTCCGGTAGTGGGACGCCGCCGTTTCGCCCGCTTGTTGATAGGACAAGCCGGGGTCGATAACGCCCGCCTCAGTTACGGCGATGTGCCGACCTGATGGCATGTCTTTCCGCACGCGGTCGATCTGGTCATAATCAAAACCGCCCAAGTCCGTCCCTCCTTTCAAGTACAGGTGGATCGTTGCATTGAGCTGGCGGTCCGGGTATTTGTTTTTAAGCGCGTCGGTCATCACCTCATTCCAGTGGTCCATGATCTTGTCGGCGTTTGCTTTGCCCGGCTTCGATGGCGCAAAAATCACGTAGTACGGCAAGTGGAACTTGTCCAGTTCTTTCCAGAAGTCAGGCAAGATGGTGTTGACGTATTTCTCCGGAGTGATCATGTCGGTCACCTCCTTCTTGCTCTTGTCGCCCTTGGCATATTTGGGCAAGTAGTACTCATTCATCATTTCAATGAAATCGAAGCTTGCTCCCGCATCCATCCACCGCTGGATCATTGCGGCCTGGTTGGCGGGCGTGTCGTTGCCGTTCACCACATAGATGAAGCGCACACCTTGCTTCTTCTGAAAGTCCGCCCACAACTTCATCATGGCCGGTGTCCAGTCATCCGCAAACGTCTGCTGGCTCTGTGTGCCTGCGTTTACGCGCACCACCATGTTCTTCTTGATGAAGCCCGGGATCTGGTCGAAGAACGCATCGGCATATTGCGTCTGCTTCTCGGGGTCCAAGGCTCCCTTTGCGTTGAAGCCGAAATAGGGCAGGTGCCAAGCGCTGGTATCCTGATCGTCCGGCGCGGCTTGGGTCCGCTGTTCGGTCGGCGGCGGTGTTTGTGCCGGGCTTTGTTTACTGGTCTGCGGCTCATTACAACCCTCCGTGGTGGAACCGGAAAGGAAAATGAACAACAAGGGCATGGCACCCCATCCCATCATTCGGTGACCGATCATTTCGCGTTGAGTTTGGTTATGTGCCGAGCGGGTGGCTAAGAACAATTGAGAAGTGCGGAGGTGGATTTGTCGGTGTTGCCCTTGCAAACTTCGCACCGCCGGAGCGGCTTCCCATGGAACACCAACACGGCAAAATTAGTTCATCCGAAGTCAGGGGAAGAATTTCCGTGGTACGTTTTAGGTCCCAATATCCGTGGCAATCCTCTCACATGCCAGGCTTCCACAGGCGATTCCGAAAATCGACTCCTTACGCTTCGCGGATCTCATACCAAGCTACCCGCCCCGTCCCGTTGCGTTCGACCGTCCCGTTTTCCACGGCATCCGCTAAGTCACGGCTGGCCGTGGCGGGTGAAAGTTCTGGAAAAGCCCTGCGGTAATCCTTGCGTGTAAAGTGGTCGCGGTCCTTGCCCAACAGAAAAGTGGCTAGCCTGTCACGGCCATTCAGTGCAGGCCGCTCGCGGGAAAGCAGTTCGTGCAACGCCTCGTCGATACGCTCCAGCATGTATGTGATGAATCCACCGCAATCCTCTTGTCGGTCGGCGTGTTCCAAGGCGGCGTAGTAGCCCGCGCGACTGCGTTGAATGAAGCCTTCCAGCGGCAGGTAGGCGAAAACGGGCCATTGGCGCATCAGCACCAGCTTTTGCCAGAGGCGGGCAATGCGACCATTGCCGGCAGTGAACGGGCGGATATTTATTAGTCCATAGTGGAGCACGCAACTGGAAATGAGCAACGGCCCCTCGTCGTTTTCCGCGAAATGCAGCAGTTGTTCCACTTGGCTGGAGATGTTGCGACCTGTGGCTTTCCGGCTGCCGGGACGGTTCCCGTACATGATCTCCAGGTCGCCGGTGCGGTAGCGGCCGGGTTCCAAGGCCAGGCCGTGCATCAGTTCTCCATGCGCGTGGCGCAGGTCTTGACCAAGGAAGGGGTCCAGTGTTGCCAGCAGGTCATACAGGCGCATGGTGTTCAGTACTTCCAGTTCGGCGGAATTGGAACCTTCGGTGGTGTTGCCCAGCAGCAATTCGGCGATGGTGGCACGGTCCAGCGGATTGTCTTCCAGGGCCAGCGTGGCATGGATGGTGCTGGCACGGTGGGCGCGTCGAAGCAGGGGAGAGGGATGGTGCAGATGCGCCGCATGCACCTCACCGATACGCTCCGAAACGGAGGCCAGTATGGAGAGCGTACGCGGTGAAAGACTGTACGTTGGAACCATTAATGATGTCAAATGAGGCCATCAAAGATAGATTGTTTGGATAAACAAGCAACTTTAAAAAGAAGAGATTAACACCCGGCTGAGTCCATGTTGAAAACATCTGAATGCCGGATCCACAGAGGGTTGTGGGCTGGATCGCGGTGCTTCGGAAGGTGAATTTTGAGGTACAGGATCGGGGCGCGGAAAAGATTTATGTACACAGCAGTTGGTTGGTAAGTGTATTCAGCTACTTTTGCAGCCCCAAAATCGCCGGGGGAAGAAGAGTAAAACAGGCGAACGACCACGGAAGAAAAGGAACTTCATGCCAACGATCCAACAGTTGATCCGCAAAGGCCGCAAGACGCCGACTTACAAAAGCAAGTCAGTGGCCTTGACGGAATGCCCGCAGCGTAGGGGCGTATGCACCAAGGTATACACCACCACCCCGAAGAAGCCGAACTCGGCGCTTCGCAAAGTGGCCAAGGTGCGCCTAAGCAACAAGATGGAGGTGATCGCCTACATCGGTGGCGAAGGTCACAACCTGCAGGAGCACAGCATCGTGTTGGTGCGTGGCGGCAGGGTGAAGGACTTGCCCGGCGTGAAGTACCACATCGTACGTGGCGTGTTGGACACCAGTGGCGTAGAGGGCCGCAACCAGCGTCGCAGCAAGTACGGCACCAAGCGCAAGAAAGCCGGTGCAGCAGCCCCCGCCAAGAAGAAGTAAGAGTGTCCGCAGGAACAGACAGACGAAATTGAACGATGCGTAAGAAAGCAGCCAAGCACACCACGCTCCCCGACCCACGGTTCGGCGATGTAAATGTGACCAAGTTCGTGAACAACCTCATGTACGACGGCAAGAAGAGCAAGTCGTTCGACATCTTCTACAGCGCCATCGACATGGTTGCCGAGAAGACGGGTGAGGACGGCTTGGAGATTTTCCGCAAAGCCATCGTGAACGTAACGCCCCAGGTGGAAGTACGCAGCCGTCGTGTCGGCGGTGCCAACTTCCAGATCCCACAGCCCGTGCGTGACAGCCGCAAAGTGAGCTTGGCGATGAAGTGGCTCATTAGCTACAGCCGCAAGCGCAACGAGCGCAGCATGGAGCAAAAGCTCGCGAACGAGATCATGGCCGCAGCCAAGGAAGAAGGTGCGGCTTTCAAAAAGAAAGAGGAAGTGCACAAGATGGCCGAGGCCAACAAGGCATTCAGTCACTTCCGTTTCTAAAAAAGAACAGGACGTAACATGGCCCGCGATCTCAGATACACGCGCAACATCGGCATCATGGCCCACATTGATGCCGGGAAGACGACCACTTCCGAGCGCATCCTTTATTACACCGGCCTCACCCACAAGATCGGGGAGGTACACGACGGCGCGGCCACCATGGACTGGATGGCCCAAGAACAGGAGCGTGGCATCACCATTACCAGCGCAGCCACCACCACCGCGTGGAAATACCGCGGCAACGAATACAAGATCAACCTGATCGACACGCCCGGCCACGTGGATTTCACCGTGGAGGTGGAGCGTAGCCTTCGCGTGCTGGACGGTGCTGTGGCTTTGTTCTGTGCTGTTGGTGGTGTAGAGCCTCAGAGTGAGACCGTATGGCGCCAGGCCAACAAGTACAAAGTACCCCGCATCGGCTTCGTTAACAAGATGGACCGCAGCGGTGCTGACTTCTTCAAAGTAATCACCCAGATTAAGAGCCGCTTGGGCGCAAACCCTGTTCCCTTACAGGTGCCCATTGGTGCTGAATCAGGTTTCCTTGGCGTTGTGGATTTGGTGAACAACCATGGCATGGTTTGGAACGAAGCCGACCAAGGCATGACCTGGTCGGAAGTTCCCATTCCGGAAGACTTGAAGGAAACCGTTGCTGAGTGGCGCGGTAAGTTGATCGAGGCCGTTGCTGAAAGCGACGACAAGTTGATGGAGAAGTACTTCGCAGATCCGGACAGCTTGACGGAAGCGGAGATCATGAATGCCATCCGCATCAGCACCATCAACATGAGCATCACGCCGATCCTTTGCGGATCAGCGTTCAAGAACAAGGGCGTGCAGACCATGCTCGACGCGGTAATGGCCTACTTGCCAAGCCCGATGGACATTGAGGCTGTGACCGGCACCGACCCCGACACGGGCGAAGAGTTGTTGCGCAAGCCCAGCGTTTCTGAGCCGATGGCCTCCTTGGCCTTCAAGATCGCGACCGATCCCTTCGTGGGCCGCTTGGCCTTCTTCCGCTGCTACAGCGGCAAGATCGACGCGGGCAGCTACGTGCAGAACATGCGCACGGGCAAAAAAGAGCGCATCAGCCGCATCTTCCAGATGCACTCCAACAAGCAGAACCCCGTGGACGTCATCGAAGCTGGTGACATCGGCGCGGCCGTTGGTTTCAAAGACATTCGTACGGGCGACACGCTTTGTGCCGAGGATAACCAGATCATCCTCGAAAGCATGAGCTTCCCCGAGCCGGTGATCGGAATCGCAATTGAACCCAAGACCCAGGCCGACCTGGACAAAATGGGACAAGCATTGGCCAAACTGGCTGAAGAAGATCCGACATTCAAGGTAAACACGGACGAAGAGACAGGCCAGACCGTGATCAACGGAATGGGCGAGCTTCACTTGGAGATCTTGGTGGACCGCATGAAGCGCGAGTTCAAGGTGGAACTCAACCAGGGTGCCCCTCAAGTAAAATACAAGGAGGCCATCACCGGAACGGTGGAGCACCGCGAATTGTACAAGAAGCAGACCGGTGGCCGAGGCAAATTCGCCGACATCCACGTGCGCATCGAGCCACAGACGGACCCTCTCAAAATTGGTTTGGAGTTCATCGATGCGATCAAAGGCGGCTCCATCCCCAAGGAATTCATTCCATCCGTGCAGAAAGGCTTTGCAGCTTCTTTGGTCAACGGTGTATTGGCAGGGTTCCCCATCGAGAGCATGAAGGTGACCTTGTACGATGGTAGCTTCCATAACGTGGACTCCGATGCACTTAGCTTCGAGATCGCGGCCAAGAGCGCCTTCCGTTCGGCTGTGCCCAAGGCCAAGCCGATCCTTATGGAGCCGATCATGAAGATCGAGGTGATCACCCCCGAGGAGAACATGGGTGACATCGTAGGCGACCTCAACCGTCGTCGCGGCCAGATCCAAGGCATGGAGGACCGCAGCGGTGCGAAAGCCATCAAGGGCACAGTGCCTTTGAGCGAGATGTTCGGCTACGTCACTTCATTGCGTACCCTGAGCTCCGGCCGTGCAAGCAGCACCATGGAATTCAGCCACTATGAGCAGGCCCCTAACAACGTAACCGAAGCTGTTTTGGCCAAGGTGCGCGGTAAAGTTTCAGCATAAGCAGACCCCAACAGGCGATGACCCAAAAAATCCGGATCAAACTGCGCTCTTATGACCACATGCTCGTGGACAAGAGTGCCGAGAAGATCGTGAAGACGGTAAAGAGCACGGGTGCCGTGGTAAGCGGACCTATTCCCTTGCCAACGCACAAGCGCATCTTCACGGTGTTGCGTTCGCCGCACGTGAACAAGAAGGCGCGTGAGCAGTTCCAACTGTGCAGCTACAAGCGCTTGATGGACATCTACAGCAGCAGCAGCAAAACGATCGATGCGTTGATGAAGCTGGAGTTGCCCAGCGGGGTGGACGTCGAGATCAAGGTTTGACGACAATAGGACGATGCATGCATCGGCCAACAAAGTAAGGATGATGCGTGCATCGTCCCAGGATGGAAAGACAAGAGTGCAAGGGCGAAGCGAACATTGCCCCAACAAAGAAGAAAAATGAGCGGATTGATCGGAAGGAAAATAGGGATGACCAGCCTCTTTGACGAGGCAGGCAACCTGCTGGGCTGCACCGTAATTGAAGCGGGCCCTTGCGTAGTGAGCCAGGTGAAGACCAAGGACAAGGACGGCTACAACGCCATCCAGTTGGCCTTCGGTGAGCGCAAGGAGAAGAACACTCCTGCGGCATTGATCGGTCACTTCAAGAAAGCGGGTACCACCCCGAAGGTGAAGACGCACGAGTTCAAAGAGTTCACCGACGAATTGAAGTTGGGTGATATCGTGAACAGCGATATTTTCCTCGAAGGCGGTTTTGTTACCGTGACTTCAGCCAGCAAGGGCAAGGGCTTCCAAGGCGTAGTGAAGCGCCACGGCTTTAGCGGTGTGGGCGAAGCGACCCACGGTCAGCACGATCGTAGCCGCGCTCCCGGTTCACTGGGTGGATCATCGTATCCGGCGCGTGTGTTCAAAGGCTTGCGCATGGCAGGTCGCACGGGCGGCAACCAGATCACCACGGAAAACCTCCGGGTGGTGAAGATCGACAAAGAAAAAAACCTGATGGTTCTCCACGGTTCTGTACCAGGCCCCAAAGGCTCCACCATAATCATTTGGAAGTAAGAGTGAAAGGGGGCGGCCTGCCGCTCCCACAGAAAGTAGAGGCACAAGCACTTGCGCCCCAACAACAGAAAAATGGAATTAGAGATCCACAGCGCGGACGGCAAGTCCACCGGCAAAAAGGCCAAGCTCAACCCGGCAGTGTTCGGGATCGAGCCGAACGACCACGCCATTTGGCTGGACGTGAAGCAGCACTTGGCCAATCGTCGTCAAGGCACCAGCAAAACGCTGGAGAAGAGCGAAGTGAGCGGTAGCACCAAGAAGCTTCACCGCCAAAAGGGTACCGGTGGCTCCCGTAAGGGTTCCATCAAAAGCCCTTTGTTCAAGGGCGGTGCTCGCGTATTCGGCCCCAAGCCACGCGACTACCACTTCAAACTGAACAAGAAGGTGAAGGATTTGGCCCGCCGCAGTGCATTGACGCACAAGGCAGGTGCCAACCTCATCTCCGTGCTGGATGGTGCCGGTATGGACGCCACCAAGACCAAAGCTTATGCCGCCATGTTCAAAGCCTTTGGGCTGGAAGGCCGCAAAGCGCTGTTGGTGCTGGCGAACAAGAACGACAACGTGTTGTTGGGAACCCGCAATCTGCAAGGTGCCCGCGTAGTGTTGGCCACCGATGTGAACACCTATGACATTATGAACGCCAACCGGGTGCTGATCGCGGCAGACGCTATCGCCCCGCTGGAAACCACTTTGACCAAGTAAGCCATGGCAATCCTCATCCGTCCCCTCATCACCGAGAAGATGACCGCCCAAAGCGAAAAGGAAGGGCGCTACGGCTTCGTGGTGGACCGCAAAAGCAACAAAGTGGAGATCCGCGCCGCTGTTGAAAAGGAATTCAACGTGAAGGTGACCGGTATCCGCACCATGATCGTTCGCGGCAAGAAGCGCACGCGCTACACCAAGAGCAATATCCTCAACGGTGCCACCAGCACCTGGAAGAAAGCCATCGTAACACTGGAGAAGGGCGAGAGCATCGACTTCTACAGCAACCTTTGATACCGGAACACCAAGCAAAATGGGCATCCGTAAAATGAATCCCGTCACCGCCGGCACTCGGCACAAGGTGGCACTCGACTTCTCCGAGATCACCGCAAGCAAGCCAGAGGCGAGCCTGCTGCGTGGCCGCGCGAACAAGTCCGGCGGCCGTAACGGTTCCGGCAAAATGACCATGCGCTACATCGGCGGTGGTCACAAAAAGCTGTACCGCGCTGTCGATACCAAACGCGACAAGGCGAACATCCCCGGCTTGATCAAGACCATCGAGTACGACCCGAACCGCAGCGCACGCATCGCTTTGGTGCAATACCCTGATGGTGAGAAACGCTACATGCTGGCACCTGCCGGCTTGAAAGTGGGCCAGGTGGTAGTGAGCGGCAAAGGCGCTCCCCCCGAAGTGGGCAACGCGCTTCCGTTGAGCGACATCCCTTTGGGTACTTTGGTACACAACGTTGAATTGCAGCCCGGCAAGGGTGGTTCCTTCGCCCGCAGTGCAGGCACCTTCGCACAGCTCAACGCCCGTGAAGGCCGTTATGCTACGCTGAAAATGCCAAGCGGTGAAGTGCGCATGGTGTTGGTGAGCTGCATGGCCACCGTAGGCACCGTAGGCAACGCGGAACACATGCTGCAGCGCAGTGGTAAGGCTGGCCGCACCCGCTGGCAGGGCCGCCGTCCGCGCGTGCGTCCAGTGGTGATGAACCCTGTCGATCACCCGATGGGTGGTGGTGAGGGCCGTGCATCCGGTGGACATCCACGCAGCCGCAAGGGTCTCCTGGCCAAAGGCAAAAAGACCCGCGCACCCAAGCGCATTTCCAACAAGTTCATTATTCAACGGGCCAACCACAAAAAGGCCTGAATCCGATAACCAATGAGCCGTTCACTAAAGAAACCCCCGTTCGTCCACTACAAGTTGGCGAAGCGCGTCACGGACATGTTGAAGTCCGGGAAGAAGACCGTATTGAAGACCTGGTCGCGTGCCAGCACCATCACCCCGGAATTCGTGGGCATGACCTTCGCGGTCCACAACGGGAACAAGTTCATCCCCGTGTACGTCACCGAGAACATGGTGGGCCACAAGTTCGGCGAATTCGCACCGACGCGCACATTCCGCGGCCACGCGGGCAACAACCGAAAGTAACATGGGATCGCGCAAGAGAATAGCCGCTGAAAAGCGTAAAGAAGCCCAGAAGGAAGTGGCCGTAGCCACCCTTCGGAAGGAGCCCACCAGCCCGCGCAAAATGCGCCAGGTGGCGGACAATATCCGCGGCGTGGAAGTAGAGAAGGCCTTGGGCATTCTCCGGTTCAGCACCCGCACGGCCAGCAAGCCGTTGGAGAAGTTGTTGATGAGCGCCATTGCCAACTGGGAAGCCAAGAACGATAAGAAAGCAGGCGACACCAAGCTCGTCGTGAAAACGGTGATGGTGGACGAAAGCACCGGCCTGAAGCGCATGCTGCCCGCCCCGCAAGGCCGCGCGTACCGCATGAAGAAGCGCAGCAACCACGTGACGTTGGTGGTGGACACCGCGCCCGAAACCGCCGAGAAAAAAGCATAATGGGACAGAAAGCAAACCCGATCGGTCAACGCCTGGGCCTCATCAAGGGCTGGGACAGCAACTGGTATGGCGGCGATAACTACGCCGACAAATTGGTGGAGGACGAAAAGATCCGCCAGTACCTCATGGCCCGCTTGAAGAAGGCGAGCGTGGCCCGCATCATCATTGAGCGCACCTTGAAATTGGTGACCGTGACGATCAACACAGCACGCCCCGGTGTCATCATCGGTCGCGGCGGTTCCGAAGTGGACAAGCTCCGCGAAGAGCTGAAGAAATTCACGGGCAAGGACGTGCAGATCAACATTTTCGAGATCAAGCGCCCTGAGCTGGACGCCCGTTTGGTGGCCGACAGCATCGCTCGCCAATTGGAAGGCCGTATCAGCTTCCGCCGCGCCATGAAGATGAGCGTAGCAAGCACGATGCGCATGGGCGCTGAAGGCATCAAGGTTCAGGTAAGCGGCCGTTTGAACGGCGCTGAGATCGCCCGCACGGAGAAATACCGCGAAGGTCGCGTGCCCTTGCATACCCTTCGTGCCGACATCGACTTCGCCATTACAGAGGCGCACACCAAAATGGGGCGAATCGGGGTGAAGTGCTGGATCATGCGTGGTGAGGTTTACGGCAAGCGTGACCTCAGCCCGAACCAAGGACAAGTGAAAGGAGCCGGCGGCATGCGTATGGGCGGAGGTCCAGGCGGTGGCGGCGGAGAGCGCAGGGGTGGCGGCGGTGATCGCCGTGGCCCAGGCGGTGGAGGAGAACGCCGCGGTGGCGGTGGTGGTGAGCGTCGTGGCCCAGGTGGTGGCGAACGTCGCGGCCCCGGTGCCGGTGGAGAACGCCGTGGAGGCGGAGGAGCACGTGGAACGAACCGACCCAATAACCAAGCCTAATGTTGCAACCTAAGCGTAGCAGACGCCGCAATATGCACAAGGGCCGCATGAAGGGCGAGTCCCAGCGCGGCCATCGTGTAGCACTCGGCTCATACGGCCTCAAAGCCATGGAGAGCGTGTGGCTCACCAGCCGCCAGATCGAATCAGCCCGTGTGGCCCTTACCCGGCACATGAAGCGTGAAGGCCAGGTGTGGATCAAAGTATTCCCCGATAAGCCGGTAACCAGCAAGCCTGCAGAGGTGCGTATGGGTAAAGGTAAAGGTGCCTTGGACCACTGGGTAGCCGTGGTGCGCGCCGGCCGGATCATTTTCGAAGCCGACGGAGTGCCCATCGAGACCGCGAAGGAAGCCCTTCGCTTGGCAGCCCAGAAGTTGCCGATCCGTACCAAGTTCGTAACGCGTGAAGATCTGGACGTGCAATAACAACGGCCATGAAGAAGAAGAAACAAGAACTGAAGGACCTCACAGGTCCGGAACTGAACGACAAGCTCGAAAGCGAGCAGAGCGCCTTGGTGAAACTGCGTTTCAACCACGCCGTGAGCCCTGTTGAAAGCCCTGCCCAATTGCGCGACAAGCGCAAGACCGTGGCCCGTATCCTTACTGAAATGCGCCGTCGCGAGATCGCCAATACCGCCCAAGCATGAGCACTGAAAGCACCGTCGAGGCCACCGCCATTGTCCGCAACCTCCGCAAGGAGCGCGTGGGCATCGTGACCAGCGACAAGATGAACAAGAGCATTACCGTGACCGTTGAGCGGCGCGTAATGCACCCCAAGTACGGCAAGTTCGTGAAGATGAGCACCAAGTACATGGCGCACGACGAAAAAGGCGATGCGCACATTGGCGACACGGTGAAGATCAGCGAAACACGTCCGGTTAGCAAATTGAAGCGCTGGCGCCTGGTGGAGGTGCTTGAGCGCGCCAAGTAACAAGAAAAGCGGAACACCCATGATCCAACAGGAATCCAGGCTCGGCGTAGCCGACAACAGCGGAGCTCGCGAAGTGCTCGTGATCCGCGTGCTCGGTGGTACCGCCCGTCGCTATGCGCGCATCGGCGACACCGTAGTGGTGTCCATCAAGAACGCGCTGCCCAACGGTGGTGCCAAGAAGGGCACCGTAAGCAAGGCAGTAGTGGTGCGCACCCGCAAGGAGACGCGCCGCAAGGACGGCAGCTACATCCGCTTCGACGACAACGCGGTGGTGCTGTTGGACGCTGGCGGCGAAATGCGCGGTACGCGCATCTTCGGGCCGGTAGCCCGCGAACTGCGCGACAAGAAGTTCATGAAGATCATCTCACTGGCACCGGAAGTACTCTAGTAGCAGGATAAAGCAAGGGCGATGCATGCATCGCTCCAACAGATGCAGAAGAAGACGCACATTAAAAAGGGGGACGTGGTGAAAGTCCTCGCCGGCGAAGACCGCTCCAAGCAGGGGCGCGTGCTGGAAGTGGACCGCAGCCATGGCACCGCGCTGGTGGAAGGCCTGCGCATCAACAAGAAGCACAGCAAGCCCACCACGGCTGCCCCGCAAGGCGGCATCCTGGAGCAGGAGGGGCCAATCCACATCAGCAACCTGATGCTGATCGACGCGAAGACCGGCGAGCCGGGCCGCGTGGGCCGCAAAGCCGGTAAGGACGGAAAGCTGGAGCGTTACGTGAAAACGGGCAACCGCACCAAAACGACCAAAAAGAAATGAGCACATACGCTCCCCGCCTGAAGGCGAAATATGCGGCCGAAGTGGTTCCGCAGCTCCTCAAGGAGTTCAAGTACAAAAGTTCCATGCAGGTGCCCCGCCTCGTTAAGATCGCGGTAAACCAAGGCTTGGGCAGTGCCGTGGGCGACAAGAAGATCGTGGACAACGCCGTAGAGGAAATGACCATGATCACCGGTCAACGCGCACAAGCCACCAAGAGCAAGAAGGACATCAGCAACTTTAAGCTGCGTAAAGGCATGCCCATCGGTGCCCGTGTAACGTTGCGCGGCGCGAAGATGTACGACTTCCTGGACCGCTTGATCGCCGTTTCCCTGCCACGTACCCGCGACTTCCGTGGTGTAAAGGCATCCGGCTTCGATGGCCGTGGCAACTTCACCTTTGGTGTGAAAGAGCAGATCATCTTTCCGGAGATCGACATCGACAAAACACCCAAGATCCAGGGCATGGACATCACCTTAGTGACCACCGCAAAAACAGATGAAGAAGCCAAGGCACTGCTCGCAGCGTTCGGCTTCCCATTCACCAAATAATGCAAGGGTGATGCCTGCATCGCCCAAACAAGAAAGACCATGGCAAAAGAATCAATGAAGGCCCGCGAGCGTAAGCGCGCCAAGATGGTGGAGAAGTACGCCGCCAAACGCGCTGCGCTTAAGGCCGCTGGCGACTGGGAAGGCTTGCAGAAGCTCCCTGCCAACAGCAGCAAGGTGCGCATGCACAACCGCTGCCAGCTCACCGGCCGACCTAAAGGCTACATCCGCCAATTCGGCATCAGCCGCATCGTGTTCCGCAACATGGCCTTGGACGGCAAGATCCCGGGCGTAACCAAGAGCAGCTGGTAAGATAGACCCCATCGCGAGAGCGCGCGCCGATCAAGGGCGCGAAATTTCGCGCCCCAACAAAAGAAAATGACAACAGATCCGATCGCCGACTACCTCACCCGCTTGCGGAACGCCATCATGGCGCACAAGAAGGTGGTAGAGGTTCCCGCCAGTGGCCTGAAAAAGGACATCACGCGTATCCTTTATGACAAGGGCTACATCCTCAACTACAAGACCGAAGAGGACGGAAAGCAGGGCCTTATCAAGATCGCGCTGAAGTACGGTCCGGACCGTCGCAGTGCCATCCAGGAGCTCAAGCGTGTAAGCACCCCCGGCCTTCGCCAGTACACGGATGCCAGCCGGTTGCCGCGCGTATTGAACGGATTGGGCGTCGCCATCATCAGCACCAGCCGCGGTGTGATCACGGACAAAGAAGCGCGCACCTTAGGGGTGGGCGGTGAAGTGATCTGCTACGTGAGCTAAGAATATCGAACAGAATGAGCCGCATAGGAAAAGAACCCATACAGGTACCCGCAGGAGTTGAAGTGGGCATCAGCGACAAGAACTTGGTGACCGTAAAAGGTCCTAAGGGCACCTTGACACAGAAGCTTGATCCGTCGATCACGGTAAAGAAGGAGGACGGCGTCCTCACCTTCACCCGTCCTACCGACCTCAAGCACCACCGCTCCATGCACGGGCTGTACCGCGCGTTGGTGGCCAACATGGTTGAAGGTGTGACCAAAGGCTTCACCACCGAACAGGAATTGGTAGGCGTAGGTTACCGTGCGACGGCTAAAGGCCAGCAGCTTCAACTCTCGCTGGGCTTCTCGCACAACGTGGTGTTCGAACTTCCCGAAGAGGTGAAGGTGACCGCCACGCAGGAAAAGGGCAAAAACCCGATCGTGAAACTGGAAAGCGCAGACAAGCAAGTGCTTGGTGCCGTGGCCGCGAAGATCCGCAGCCTGCGCAAGCCAGAACCATACAAAGGCAAAGGTGTTCGCTTCGTAGGCGAGAACATCCGCCGCAAAGCAGGTAAGGCAGCAGGTAAGTAAGAGAAGACGCTGGGGCGTTGGCAACAACGGCCCACAACAACGAGAAGATGAGCAACAACAAACTCAAACGCAGGGAGCGGATCAAGACCAGCATCCGCACCGTTATCCGCGGCACCGCTGAACGGCCCCGCCTCACCGTTTTCCGCAGCAATTCGGAGATCTACGCGCAAGTGATCGACGACGAGCGCGGGCACACCCTGGCCAGCTTCGGCAGCCTGAAGGAAAAGGCCGTCGCGAAAAAGGCCGGTACCGAAAAAGCCAAAGTGGTCGGCAAAGGCATCGCCGAAAAGGCGCGTGCGGCCGGCGTGGAAAAAGTGGTTTTCGACCGTAACGGATACTTGTACCATGGACGTGTGAAGGCCTTGGCCGAAGCCGCCCGTGAAGCAGGCCTCAAATTTTGATGCAACCCTAAAGCATGATGGACAACATTTCCACGAAGGTCAAAAGCAGCGACCTTGAACTCAAGGACCGCATGGTCTCCCTCAACCGGGTGACCAAGGTGACCAAGGGCGGCCGCACCTTCACCTTCGCCGCCATCGTGGTGGTGGGGAACGAGAACGGTGTAGTGGGCCACGGCCTGGGCAAGAGCAAAGAAGTGCAGGAAGCCATTGCCAAGGGCGTGGACGACGCGAAGAAGAATCTCGTGAAGATCCCCCTGCGCAACGGCACCATCCCGCACGTTCAGGAAGGCCGCTTTGCTGGAGCGCACGTATTGCTGAAGCCAGCGGCTGCAGGTACTGGCGTGATCGCAGGAGGTTCCATGCGGGCCGTGCTTGAAAGCGCGGGCATCACCGACGTGTTGGCCAAGAGCAAAGGCAGCAGTAACCCCCAGAACGTGGTGAAAGCCACAATTATCGCCTTGGCCAGCCTGCGCGACGCAGCGGCGGTAGCCAAGCAGCGCGGCATTGAACTGGACAAGGTATTCAACGGATAACAGCGGTGCCACGGCAACGCACCACGAGCAATGAGCAAGATCATCATCACCCAAACGAAGAGCCAGATCAAGTGCCCCAAGCGCCAAAAGGACACCTTGTTGGCCTTGGGCTTGGGCCGCATCGGCAAGCACAACGAAGTGGAAGGCACCCCGCAAGTGCGCGGCATGGTGGCCAAAGTGCAGCATTTGGTTCAAGTGAAAGAGGCGTAAGCCAAAACAAGAGGAAGAATGGAGGACCTGAGCAAACTGAAGCCCGCCAAAGGAGCGGTGCGCGACAATAAACGTCTTGGCCGCGGCCAAGGCAGCGGGTACGGCGGCACGGCCGGCAAAGGCCACAAAGGCCAAAAGGCCGACACGGGCTACAACCGCCGCCGCGGCTTCGAGGGTGGTCAAACACCTTTGGTACGCCGTCTACCCAAATTCGGCTTTACCAACCCCACGCGCGTGGAGTACAAGGGCATTAACCTGGACGCCATTCAGGCCTTGGCAGACAAGACCGGCGTGAAGGTTATCGACATCGCCACCATGCGTAAGAACGGCTTGATCGCCCGCAACGACCTGGTAAAGATCTTGGGCCGTGGAGAGCTGAAAGCAGGTATAGAAGTGAAAGCACATGCGTTCAGTGCCACCGCAAAGGCGGCTATTGAGGGCAAAGGAGGCAAAACCGAGGTAGTGGACACCCGCGGATGAAGAACCTGATCGATACGGTAAAGAACATCTGGCGGATCGAGGAGCTGCGTAACCGCATCCTCATCACGCTCGGCTTGTTGCTGGTGTACCGCATCGGCAGCTTCATTGCGTTGCCGGGCGTTGACAGCTCCAAGTTGGGCAGTGGTACCGGTGCCGGAAGTGGTCTGGTGGACCTATTAAGTATTTTCACCGGCGGTGCCTTCACCCGCGCCAGCATTTTCGCCTTGGGCGTAATGCCTTACATCAGTGCGAGCATTATCATGCAGTTGGCCGGGATCGCCGTGCCCATGGTGCAGAAGATGCAGAAGGAGGAAAGCGGCCGTCGGAAGATCAACCAGTGGACCCGCTACATCACCATCATCATCTGTATTTTCCAGGCCCCGGGTTACCTGTTCACATACGTGGACGCCGGCGCACGGCCAGACAGCCAGTTCTGGCTTGTCACCAGCGTTATCATTCTCACCGTAGGCACCCTCTTTGTGATGTGGCTAGGCGAGCGCATCACCGAGCGCGGTCTCGGCAACGGCGTGTCGCTCATCATTATGATAGGCATCTTGGCCCGCCTGCCGGAATCCTTCCTGCAAGAGTTCATCGGTCGTGTTACCGGTGGTGGCGGCCTAGTGGTCATTCTGTTGGAAGTGGTGATCTGGCTCATCATTATCGGATTCAACGTGCTGCTGGTGCAAGGCACGCGGCGAATACCGGTGCAGTTCGCCAAACGCGTACAGGGCAACAAGCAGTACGGAGGTGTGCGCAACTACATTCCCCTGAAAGTGAACGCCGCCGGTGTAATGCCGATCATCTTCGCACAGGCCATCGTGCTGGTTCCCATGTACATCGCGCAGCTGCCGGTGTTCAATGGCAATCCTCCTCAGTGGCTGTTGCACTTCACTCGCTTCGAGAGCTTCGCGTACAATGCGACGTTGTTCCTCATGGTGGTAGCGTTCACGTATTTCTACACGGCTATTACGGTGAACCCGAACCAACTGAGCGACGACCTGCGCCGCAACGGTGGTTTTGTGCCAGGCATCAAGCCGGGCAAGCAGACGGCTGGTTACATCGATGACTTGTTGAGCCGCATCACATTACCGGGTTCCATCTTCTTGGGCTTGGTAGCCATTCTTCCCGCCTTCGCGGTGATGGCAGGGGTGAAGCAAGGCTTTGCACAGTTCTTCGGCGGCACATCGCTGTTGATCATGGTGGGCGTTCTGTTGGACACGCTCCAGCAGATCGAAAGCCACTTGTTAATGAGACACTACGACGGCTTGATGAAATCGGGCCGCATTAAAGGAAGGACCAGCTCGGCATTCGGCCTGGCAGGATAGAATGGCAATACGATTGAGTGAGGAGGAGATCGAGTTGGTGAGGGAGAGTTCTTTACTTGTTGGTAAGACCTTGGCCGAAGTGGCCCGCATGATCGCCCCCGGGGTGGTCACGGGGAAGCTCGACCAGATGGCGGAGGAGTTCATCCGTGACAACGGTGCGGTGCCGGGATTCAAGGGCCTTTACGGCTGCCCCAGCACCCTGTTGATCAGCGTGAACTCCGAAGTGGTGCATGGATTGCCTGGCGAACGCGAGCTGAAAGAAGGCGACGTGGCCAGTGTGGATTGCGGCGTGCTGAAGAACGGTTTCTACGGCGACAGCGCGTACACCTTCCAAATTGGAACGGTTGTTGCGGAAACACAGCAGCTTTTGCGGGTAACGCAGGAATGCTTGAAGCTCGGTATTGAGCAGGCCGTTGCCGGCCATCGCACGGGCGATATCGGTTACGCTGTTCAGCATCATGCAGAATCCCATGGATACGGCATAGTGCGCGAACTGGTGGGACACGGCGTAGGCCGCAAACTCCATGAAGCGCCGGAAGTGCCCAACTACGGAAGGCGCGGCAACGGTGCCAAGCTTCACGCAGGCATGGTGATCGCCATAGAACCCATGGTGAACATGGGGAGCAAAGAAGTGAGCCAGCTGGACGACGGCTGGACAGTGGTGACCCAGGACGGGAAACCCAGTGCGCACTTCGAGCACACCATCGCCATACGCGCCGGCCAGGCAGAGGTCTTATCAACGTTCAGCTACATCGAAGATGTACTGAAAGAAAGAGGAATACAACATTAACGTCGGGCGTAGGGCCGACAGAAAGTAAAAACAACAGTACCGTCGACCCATAGGGCCGACAACGAAAAAAAGCATGAGCAGAGCAGGGAACATAGAGCAGGACGGCGTGATCAAAGAAGCGCTGAGCAATGCCATGTTCCGTGTAGAGCTCGAGAACGGCCACGTGATCATCGCCCACATCTCGGGAAAAATGCGGATGCACTACATCCGGATCCTTCCCGGTGATAAGGTGAAAGTGGAAATGAGCCCTTATGACCTCAGCAAAGGGCGCATCACCTTCCGTTATAAGACCTGAGGACAAGGACCAACAGAGAACACAAAGGAAAGATGAAGATCAGGGCCTCGATAAAGAAACGCTCGGTTGATTGCAAACTGGTTCGCCGCAAGGGCCGTTTGTACATCATCAACAAGAAGAACCCGAAGTTCAAGCAGCGCCAAGGCTGATAAACGCACGAACATGGCACGTATAGCAGGCATAGACCTCCCCAAAACCAAGCGTGGCGCCATTGGCCTCACGTACATCTACGGCATCGGCCGCAGTTCCGCCCTGTCCATTTTGGAGCAGGCGGGTATTGACCCCGACAAGAAGGTGGACGACTGGGACGACGACGAGCAGTCGAAGATCCGTACGATCATCAACGAGAACATCAAGGTGGAAGGTGCTTTGCGCAGCGAAGTGCAGCTCAGCATCAAGCGCTTGGTGGACATCAACTGCTACCGGGGCACGCGCCACCGCAACGGACTACCCGTACGCGGCCAGCGCACCAGCACCAACGCACGCACCCGCAAAGGCAAGCGTAAAACGGTCGCAAACAAGAAAAAGGTGACCAAGTAGTGGCGCTGCAAGCATCGCCCCGACTTGAGGCGATGCAAGCAACGCTTGCGACAGGTCCATAAGAGATCAACATGGCAAAGCAAGAGAAAGGCGGCGCGGCCGCAGGCAAGAAGAAGAAGAAGAACGTGGTGGTGGAAGCTTTCGGGCAGGCCCACATCCGCGCCACCTTCAACAACCTCATCATCAGCCTCACCAACAACAAGGGTGAAGTAATTAGCTGGAGCAGCTCCGGCAAGATGGGCTTCCGCGGCAGCAAAAAGAACACGCCGTACGCCGGCCAAGTGAGCGCCGAAGAGGCAGCACGCGAGGCGTTCGACCTGGGCCTGCGCAAGGTGAAGGTGTTCGTGAAAGGTCCCGGCGGCGGACGCGAAAGCGCCATCCGCGCCCTGCACAACAGCGGCGTTGAGGTCACCGAGATCCTCGATCTTACACCGATGCCGCACAACGGCTGCCGTCCGCCGAAAAAACGCCGCGTGTAAAAACTAAAAACCCGTAGGGGGCGACTAACGCACCCCGTTGTTGGTGCGGAGCCCGCACCCGAAAAGAAAAGAAAATGGCACGATACACAGGACCCAAGACCAGGATCGCCCGCAAATTCAAGGAGCCGATCTTTGGACCCGACAAATGGATGGAGCGCAAGCCCCATGCACCCGGCCAGCACGGCCTTACCGCCCGTCGTCGCAAGAAGGACAGCGAGTACAGCCTGCAGCTGCGCGAAAAGCAGATCGCCAAGTACACGTATGGCATTCTGGAGCGGCAGTTCCGCAAGATGTTCTACATGGCCGCCAGCAAGAAAGGCGTTACCGGTGCCATCCTGCTGGGCCTCTGCGAATCCCGCTTGGACAACACGGTGTACCGCATGGGCATCGCCCCCACGCGCCGCGCTGCCCGCCAATTGGTAGGCCACCGCCACATCACCGTGAACAAGGAAGTGGTGAACATTGCGAGCTACATCCTCCGCCCCGGAGACGAGGTGGCCGTACGCGAGCGTAGCCGCAGCCTGGAGGCCATCACCAACAGCCTTTCCACCAATAACACGCGCTTCGATTGGATCGAATTCAACCCGGCCACCATGTCCGGCAAGTTGATCGCCATGCCCGAGCGTGCACAGATCCCCGAGAACATCCGCGAGCAGTTCATCGTGGAATTGTACTCCAAGTAAGCCGATTTTAATCCGGCAACGCATTCAACCAAGAACCCAACGCAAGAAGCACATGCCAATCCTAGATTTCCAGCGACCGGACAAGGTCGCCATGATCGAGTCCACCGACACCCGCGGCACCTTCGAGTTCCGCCCTTTGGAGCCCGGTTACGGCATTACCATCGGCAACAGCCTGCGCCGCATCCTGTTGAGCAGCCTGGAGGGCTTCGCCATCACCAGTCTCCGCATCGATGGCGTCGAACACGAGTTCAGCACGATCAAAGGCGTCATTGAGGACGTCACCGAGATCGTCCTCAACCTCAAGCAGGTGCGCTTCCGCCGCCAGCTGGAGGACGTTGACAATGAGAAAGTCTCGCTCACCGTGGGCGGCAAGGACGGCTTCACCGCCGCCGACATCGGCAAGCACACCACCGGCTTCCAAGTATTGAACCCGGACCAGGTGATCTGCCGCATGGAAGGAAATGTGAAGCTGCACGTGGAGCTCACCATTGGCAAAGGCCGCGGTTATGTACCGGCCGACGAGAATAAAGTGGAGGGGTCGCCCATCGGGACCATCTTCATCGACTCCGTGTACACGCCGATCAAGAACGTGAAGTACACCGTGGACAACACCCGCGTGGAGCAGAAGACGGATTACGAGAAACTCACCATCGAGGTGACCACCGACGGCAGCATCGACCCGAAGAACGCACTTCAGGAAGCCGCCAAGATCCTCATCCACCACTTCATGCTCTTCAGCGATGAGCGGATCACCATGGAGTTCGAGGACCGTACCGGCGCTATTAGCGAAACGCGCTCCAACGCTTCTGAAACGAGCGATCTGGACGAGACCGGTCTGCACATGCGCAATTTACTTCGCGGCAAGCTGGTGGACATGGACCTCAGCGTTCGCGCACTGAACTGCCTGAAGGCTGCCGATATCGAAACGCTCGGCGACCTGGTGAGCTTCAACAAGAACGACCTCTTGAAGTTCCGTAACTTCGGCAAGAAGAGCTTGACCGAACTGGAAGACCTGGTGGAGAACAAGGGCCTCGTTTTCGGAATGAACGTGGGCAAATACAAACTCGGCCGCGACTAAACGGCAAGGGCGATGCATGCATCGCCCCGATAAAGCAAGGGCGCGAGATCTCGCACCCCAACTAAAATGAGACACGGAAACAAAAACAATGCGCTGGGGCGCAAGAAGGCGCACCGCGACAGCATGCTGAGCAACATGGCTTGTTCGCTGATCGAGCATAAGCGCATCGAGACCACCTTGGCCAAGGCCAAGGCCCTGCGGATCTTCGTGGAGCCGCTGATCACCAAGAGCAAATCGGACAGTACCCACAGTCGCCGAACGGTATTCAGCTACCTCCAGAACAAGGAGGCCACGGCCGTCCTGTTCCGCGATGTGGCACCGAAGGTGGCTGAGCGCGCCGGTGGTTATACCCGCATCATCAAGTTGGGTAACCGCATGGGCGACGCCGCTGAACTGGCGATGATCGAGATGGTGGATTTCAACACGATCTACTCACCGAACGAGAAAGCCGGTGCTGAAGTGAAGCGCACGCGCCGCAGCCGCAAACCCGCCACTGCAAAGGCGAAGGAGGATGCTGCGCCAGAAAAAAACGACGAGCCGAAGGGAGAATGAACCTCACCGGCATAAACGTGGAAAAAGGGGCGCTGAAAGGCGCCCTACTTTTTTGCCGTGTCGGTAAATTTGCCGCGATCATCATTCAACAAGCGCCGATCCAGCTATGCTCGTAAGCCGAAGACCCGCCGCCGTATTGTTGCTTGCCGACGGCACCCGCTTCAACGGCCGCGCCATCGGTGCCATGGGCACAACCGTGGGTGAGATCTGCTTCAACACCGGGATGACCGGCTACCAAGAGATCTTCACCGATCCCAGCTACACCGGCCAATTGATGGTGTTGGCCTCACCGCACATCGGTAATTACGGTGTACTGGAAGTTCCCGGCGATCCCTTGCAAGGCGAATCGGAAGGCCCGAGAGTGAGCATTGCCGGCTTGGTGGTGAAGAAGTTCAGCGAAGTATGGAGCAGGCCCGCCGGCACAGGGTCTTTGGAAGATTACCTCATTGCTGCGGGCATCACCGGCATTAGCGATGTGGACACGCGCATGCTCGTGCGGCACATCCGCGACCATGGGGCACAGAACGCCATTATTGACAGCACCGGATTGGATGACGCAGCCCTCCGCGACCGGCTCGCTGCGGCGCCGGACATGTCCGGGTTGGAGCTGGCGAGTACCGTTACCGCGCCAAAATCCTATGAGGTGGGACCTGAAGGCGCAGTTAACCGCGTGGCGTTGATCGACTTCGGGATCAAGCTGAATTCGATCCGATGCTTGTTGGAACGCGATTGCCGCGTCCGCGTTTTCCCAATGAAAACGCCTATGAAGGACATTTTGGCCTGGAAGCCGGATGGCGTTTTGCTGGGCAACGGTCCGGGCGATCCCGGTGCCATGCCTGCGGAAGTTGCCTTTGTGAAGGAATTGCTGAAGAGCGGATTGCCCGTATTCGGCATTTGCTTAGGCCACCAGCTATTGGCGCAGGCCATGGGCATCGGCACGGAAAAGATGCATCACGGCCACCGTGGTATCAACCATCCGGTGCGCAATCTCATTACGGGCAAGGACGAGGTCACTTCCCAAAACCATGGCTTCGTGGTCTCGAAGAAGGAGGCTGAAGGAAACCCGGAGGTCATCATCACGCATATTCACCTGAACGATGGCAGCGTAGCGGGCATCAGCATCAAAGGCCGACCTGTTTTCAGCGTGCAAAGCCATCCCGAAGCAGGCCCCGGCCCACTGGATTCGCAGTACCTCTTCGACGATTTCACGGCTAACATGGCCGCGTCGCGAAAGAAAGTCAAAGGCACTGTGCAACATGCTTGAACGGAATCGCGTTCAAGGCGCTTTTGGACCGGTCTTTGTAAACCCGTGCCTCATTTCGGACAGGCAGGCGCACTGAAGCGGCCACACACCAATCTCCAGCTACCAATCACCATCAACCACTCACCCAGATTTCGCAGCGTCCTCTGTGCTCTCTGTGTCTCTGTGGTGAACACCTTTCAACATGAGCATAATCGCCAAGATCCAAGCCCGCGAAATCCTTGATTCCCGCGGCAATCCCACCCTTGAGGTGGACGTGTACACCGACAGCGGTCACATGGGTCGTGCAGCTGTACCAAGCGGAGCAAGCACGGGCGCCCACGAAGCTGCTGAACTGCGCGACGGAGACAAAAAGCGCTACCTCGGCAAGGGCGTGTTAAAAGCCGTTGCGAACGTGAACGGCGCGTTGAACGACGAGCTCGTCGGCGCTTATGTGGGCGATCAGGCCATGATCGACCGGGTAATGATCGCCCTCGACGGCACGCCCAACAAGAGCAACCTCGGTGCCAACGCCATCCTCGGTGTATCGCTCGCGGTGGCGAAAGCAGCGGCCAGCGAGGCGGGCCTTCCATTGTACCGCTACGTAGGCGGTACCAATGCGTGCACGCTTCCCGTGCCGATGATGAACATCCTCAACGGCGGCGCGCACGCGGACAACAAAGTGGACGTTCAGGAATTCATGGTGATGCCCATTGGCGCAAGCACTTTCGCTGAAGGATTGCGCATGGGCACTGAAGTCTTCCACGCGTTGAAGGGCGTGCTGAAAGCGAAAAAGCTCAGCACCAACGTGGGCGATGAGGGCGGCTTCGCGCCGGATCTCAAGAGCAACGAGGACGCGCTGAAGCTGGTGATGCAAGCCATCGAGAAGGCTGGTTACCGTCCGGGCGAGGACATCATGATCGCGCTGGATGCCGCCAGCACCGAATTCTACGACGCAAAGAAAAAGCGCTACGTGCTGGAGAGCACCGGCGACAGCCTTACCGGCGATGACATGATCGCCATGTGGAAAGATTGGAGCAAGCGTTACCCCATCCTCAGCATCGAAGACGGCATGGACGAGGATGATTGGGCAGGCTGGAAGAAGCTCACCAACACCATCGGCGACAAGGTGCAGCTCGTAGGCGACGACCTCTTCGTAACGAACACAACGCGTCTTGCCAGAGGGATCAAGGAAGGCATCGCTAACAGCATTTTGGTGAAGGTGAACCAGATCGGCACGCTCACTGAAACCTTGGAAGCCGTGGAAATGGCACACAAAGCGGGTTACACCGCCGTAATGAGCCACCGCAGCGGCGAGACAGAAGACAGCACCATCGCCGATCTGGCCGTGGCCACCAACTGCGGGATGATCAAGACCGGAAGTGCATCACGCAGCGACAGGATCGCGAAGTACAACCAACTGCTGCGGATCGAGGAGCAGCTTGGTAAGAGCGCACGGTATCCGGGGCGGGGGTTGAAGTACGTGAAGTAGATCTACTGATCAAACTCCATATACCGGTCCAGCAGCAATTGAAGCTCTGCCTTACCGGTATGCAATAAGCGTTGCGCATCGATTGTGCGGCTGCTGTCGCGTAGTTCGATCACGCGCTTGCCGTTGTCGTCGAACACCACTTCTTGCGTGCTGTCCGCTATGCCGAAGCCGTTGTTGAAGGTCCAAAAAGCCTGATGCGGCGTGGCGTTGCTGAAGAGGTCGCGGCCCCAAGGGTATTGGCTGTGCGGCAAACCGAGCTGTGCGAGCAGCATTACCGGGAAGTCCACTTGCGAGCCGTAGTTGTCATTCCGGCTTCCCCGGAATTGGGGCAACAACGCGCCGCCGGTTACCAAGAGGGGGATGCGGTGCCGCGCAGCGCTGTATTGGGGAAGGTTGTGGGGTAGGCTGTGGCCATGGTCGGCCACCACGAAGATCAAGGAGTTTGCATACCATGGTTGCGTTTTCACGGAATCCAAGAAGGCACCCAAGCACCGGTCTGTATAATGCACGGTGTTGCGGTACAGCTGGCTGATGTCGCCTTTAAATCCTTCATCCACGTTGGCATCGAACGGGTCGTGGCTGGTGGAGGTCATGATGATCTGGAAGAACGGTTTTGTTGCGGTGTTCGCGTCGCGCAGGTGGAAGTTGAAGAGTTCTTCATCGTAAGCTCCCCAGCGCGTGCGGCGCTTGATGGGGAAGGCGGTTTCATCGTAGACCTTGTCGAAGCCCATGGCATCCAAGTAGGAGCGGGTGTTGGCGAATGAGATGTCGCCGGCGTAGTAGTAGCGGCTGGAATAGCCAGCGCTGTCCAAGGTGCGCACCACGCTGGGCAGGCGGTCGAACTTGCCGAATTTGCGGATGATGGTGGTGGTGGGCTGCGAGGGAAACCCGCTAATGAGTGCGCACAGGCCTTGTTCCGTGCGGAAGCCGGTGGAGTAGAAGTTGGTGAACAGCAGGCCGTCCTTGCACAGGCGGGTGAATTGCGGTGCCACGCCGCTGTCGCCTCCGAGTGGTTCGATCACGTCCGCAGTCCAGCTTTCCAGCATGATCAGCAGGATGTTTGGCCGGTTGTTCGTGAGGATCCGCGTCGTGGGTCCGTCGGTGTGTGGATGGCCCGTAACGAATGCGCGGCGGGCCTCTTCCGTGGTCATGTAAGCGTATGGGTTTACTGTGAATTCGGCGGGTTCCACGGCGATTTCCATCAAGTTCCACAGTCCGTTCATCGCGGCGAGGTTGAGCACCGGCTTTGTGGAGAACCAGGCCCAGCTTTTATTGATCGGGTCATCCTGCGGGCCACCGCGCGCAGCCAGCACGCACAACACGGGCACAAGGACCGCAGTCGCGATGCGTGCGCCGCGTTTTCCCTTTCGGAAATCACGGAAGTGGTCAATTTTTTTCAGCAGGAAAAGGAAGAACAGACATTGCACAGTGGCTACCAAGAGCAGCATGACCATCCGGCCCAAGGCCATGGAGCCGGCCACCTCCGCCGGATAGCGTAGATAGCTGAGCGCTTTGCGGTCGATGCGTACGCCCCAAGCATCGAACAAGCCGATGTCCACCACGTTCACCAAGGCACTCACCACGATGCACGAAACCAGCACAAAGCGCACGGCCATACGCAGTACCTTCGATTCATTGAAAAGCAGTGGAATCGCAAAGAGGCTTGCCAACAGCAGCATGTAGCCCGTTGTTGCCAGGTCCATGGGCAGGCCGTGGAAGTGACTTTGCACAATTTCGCGCCAGCCTATACCGGCCAGATGCTGATGGCTGAACGCAAGGAACAAATGCCGTTGCACGGTGAACAGCGCCATGAAGAGCAACGCCACAAGCCCGAAATAACGCATATAAGACTTCACTTTCGACTTAGGTTCAGTGGACGATATGCAGGCGACCCAGTGTAAGCGTGTCGCCCGAAGCGGGTATCACGTTCAGAAAGGCAACTTGCGAGGAAATTTTGGAAACATCCACGTTCGTCTGTTTTCCCGATGCATTGAGGGAGATCAGTTCACGGCCTTGGATATCAAGCACCACGACCTTATACGCACCGGCCGGGAAGGCGGGTGGAGCAAGAACGGAGACAGAACCGTTAGCCGGGTCAGGGAAATACCGCCAGCCCTCCGTCTTTACCGGTACGGCACCGATGCCCACGGGTTGGGAGCGCCATGCGATGGCATAATCGCCTAAGTTCAAATTCGGCATGTCCAATCGTGCGTACTTGTCCGTGGCGCTGCCGATCGTGTTGATCGTAGTCGGCACCACACCCCAAGCGGTGGCGGGGTTGGGACGATAAAGCACCACAAGGCTGTCCTCGTTGAACGCCGTGCCACCGGCAGGTTGCATTAGCCCGGTATCGAAAGCGGTAATGAGCCCGTCCCTTCCGTCCACGTTGAATTTCAAACCGTGGGGTTCATCCACGGGGAGTTGGCCTTCGATACGCCACCACCGGTCAGGCGAAACCGTGTAACCCGCCAGCCCGTCCGCCGGGGTCCAGTATTCTTCAACACGAAGTGGGAAAGCCGAGGAGGTGAACGAAGAAGTAACGGTGATGTCCGAATTGACGAGCGTGATCTGGGCGTAGGACCCGATCTCGCGGTCGTCCACGGTGGTGGCCAATGCCAAGCGTTCATCGTCGTTCAAGCGGATCGCCACCGGCTCGAACGGGCAACTCACAGTTATCACGGATGACGCTCCGCCGAGGTTTTGTATGGAACGCGCGCTATCGCCGGAAATCCCCACGCACGTCACGGAAACCGGCACGTTGTTGAACAAGGCCGCGCCGCCGCGTGTTTTTTGCCGGATGTGTACGGTGGCATCAAACGCGCCACCGCTTGGAACCACGCTGAACGAGTCCACCATGAAAGCGGCACCACCCGGCTGGAAGATCCAATCGTTGAAGAAGTCCGACATGTCCTGTCCGGTAGCAGCAGTGAGCGCATCGCGCAGTTGCTCGCTGCTGATCGCACTGAAAGCATGTTCCGCTAGCACGGTCTTGAACCCGGAGCTGAAGAGGCTGTCGCCGAGGTAGCCGCGCAAAGTGCGTGCAACGTCCGAACCTTTGGCATACGAATGCGAGCCGTAAGTGATATCAGACGGAATCGCGTTGAGCGCAAACCAGCCACCATCGCGGATGTGCGTAGTGGCCGTTACATCATGATGGTTCTTGCGGGTCTCCGTTCTGTAAGTGTCCTCGCCGTGCAAGTCTTCCACGAAGAGGCTCGCACAGAAATCGGCGAAGCCTTCGTTGATGTACATCTCCTCCGGCCGGGCGCAGGTAATAAGGTTTCCGAACCAGTGGTGCGAAAGTTCGTGCGCTATGAGGTCCTCATCGGCAAGCGTGCCGTCCGCCGCGAAATCAGGATAGCAGATGTTGGTGGCATGTTCCATGGCACCTGCGGAAGTGAGCACGTAGCCCACACGATTCCAACGGTACGGCCCGAACCAGCGTTCGAACGTGTCAAAGGCCGGTTTCAGGTTGGCGAATGAAGCGCGCATGTCCGCAGTATCGCTGGGCAGTGCGGCCAGCAATACGGGGACGGTATCGCCACTTACGCTGGGAAAAGCATCGTGGAGCATGGCGTAATTGCCAGCGGCTACGGAGGCGAGGTAGGCGGGAATGGATTCGTTTAATCGCCAATGGCTGATGGCTTCACCGCCGCCGAGGTCCTGCGTTGCGATCAAAGCGCCGTTGGCAACAACCGTGCGGTCATTCGTGGTACGAACGAAGAATTCAAAAGGACAGCGCTCCACGAAATTGTCGAAACAGGGTAACCACGATCGCCCGTAGGAATGCGGCACGGCATCGAAGGCCACGCCGAGGTCGTATTGGTAATTGGGCAAGGTGTAGAAACCGCCGAAGCCGCTGGGGTCGGTAGGCGGATTGCCGTGGTAGAACACGGAAGCCTGCAACGTATCGGCAGGCCCGAACGCCGCTCCGAGGTCCACGAGGAGCACTTCATTTTGCTGGGTGAAGGTGCGCAGGTCACCGTTGATCACCACGGAATCCGCAGGCAGTAGCAAGTCCAAAGGAAGTTGCGATATCCCGTTCACCAATGGATGGAAACGGATGTCGGCCTGCCCGGCAATGATGCCGGACCCGGTGTTGGAAAGGTCGAGGTGCAGGGTGGTCTGCAGCAGGTCAATGCTGTCGCTTCGTGTGGCGCTGCCCACTACGGAATTCTGTGCATGGCTGGTGCTGGCTGCGAGAATTGCCGTAATGGCGATCAGGAGTTGGATCGATCTGTGCATGAATGGTCTCGTTGCATTTTCCGGCCACGGTGCGGCGAAGTTACCAAGCACAGGCAAGTACGGGCAGGTTGTGCGGGACATCCGCCGGATGGAAACCCGACCGGCTATCTTTGCCGAAGCGATGGCCCTACGGCCCGCCCAAGCGCATGAAGCCAAGCCCGGAGCTATACGACCTCATTCATTCATTGACGAAATCGGAGAAGCGGTTTTTCAAGCTGCACTCCGCGTTACAGAGCGGCGAGAAGAATTACTTGCGGTTGTTCGATGCGATACATGCGCAGTCGGGCGGTTACGATGAAGCGGCGTTGAAGAAGCAGTTCGCCAAGGAGACCTTCATACAGCACTTGCCCTCGGAAAAGAACCACTTGTACAAGTTGATCTTGAAGGCGCTACGTTCCTATCACGCCGAATCCAGCGTGAGCGGGCAGTTGAAACAGCAGGTCAGCAACATCGAGATCCTCTATAATAAATCGCTCTATGAGGAGGCCTCGAAGGTCTTGGTGCGTGCGAAGAGGGTGGCGAAAGAGAACGAGCGCTACTACCTGTGGTTCGAGCTTTTGACCTGGGAGAAGATGCTGCTGGAGGAGGCATACCAAAGCGGCAACTTCAGCAATGACGTGGGTGAACTGATCGCTGAGGAAGACATCGTGCTGGGCAAGTTGCGCAACTTGGCGGCTTACCATGTGTTGTACGCCAAGATCAACTACGTGTTCCGCAGTGGTGGTTATGTGCGCACGCCGGAGGAGCATGCTATCGTGGAGGAGATCAGCGACCATCCGTTGATCAAAGGGAAGAACACGGCCTTGAGCGACCGGGCCGCGAGCATTTGCCTGTACACTCAGGGCTTCTGCTTTTGGGCGCGGCGCGATTGGGATACCAGCTATGCGAAGTTCAAGCGGGCGAAGGAGATCTTGGACAACCGCCCAGTGCTGCGCAAGGATCTGCCGAAGCGCTATGTACGCACTTGCTACTACATCGTACAATGCGAGATCGAGCTTGGGAAGTACGACAGTGCCCGGGCGAACATCAAGCACCTGCGGTCCCTTACAGGTGATCCCGGCTTCTCGGATGTCGACATCAAGCAGCAGGTGTTCAACAGCAGTTGGTCCGCCGAGTTGCGTCTATTGGATCGCATGGGCGATTACAAGGCCGCGATCGCTTTGGAAAAACCCATCGTTCAACATATGGGGCGGATGCAGCGCGAATATGACCTGGAGTTCCGCTTCCTGCTGTCAACGGCACATTTCGGCGCCGGTGATCTTAGCCGTTCCCTGCATTGGCTGAACCGCTTGCTGAACGACCCTGAGCCCACCTTGCGGCAAGACCTTTACACGTACGCAAAGTTGTTCAATCTGGTGGTGCACTACGAGATGGGCAACAACGAACTTGTGGAATACATCTCCCGAAGTACCAAACGCTTCTTGACCAAGCGCAGCCGCGCTTATGGTGTGGAAGCGGCATTGGTGGAGCATGTGCGCAAACTGGCCAAGACCTCTGGTGCGGAGGCTAAACACGGCCTTTTCGTTTCGTTGGAAGCGAAGTTGAATGAGTTGATGGAAGACCCGGACGAAAGCACGGTGCTGAAGTATTTCAACATCTGCGCCTGGGTGCGGTCAAAGGTGCAGGGCATCACTATGGCGGAAGCAGTGCGCAAAGAAGTCGCTGCCTTAAAGAAGACGAATTAGGTTTTCCTAAGCTCGGCATGAGCACCTGCGCTCGTGCCGAATTGTTTTCGGACTACTCTAAGCCTGAACGCATCTCGTTCTTCTCCACCACCTTGAACTCAGTCCGGCGGTTGGCTTGGTGCTGGGCCTCCGTGCAAGGCACGTCGTTCACGCAACCGTTCACGGGCATGGTCTCCCCATAGCCTTTGGCAGCGATGTGGTCCGGGTCCACGCCATGGCGCACCAAGTAGTCCACTGCGCTTTTTGCCCGTGCGTCGCTCAATACCAAGTTGTACGTATCACCACCACGGCTGTCCGTATGTGATCCCAGTTCAAAGTAGAACTTGGGGTTGTCCTTGAAGATCACGGCCACTTTGTCCAACTCCACGGCGGCATCCGGCCTGATGTCCCATTTATCGTAGTCGTAGAAAATGTCCGCTACGATCATGGGCTGCACCACGGGCACGGGTTCCATCTGGATGTTGGCCTGCACGGCGGTACTTAGCCCCAGTCCTTTCGTGCTCAATGGCCGGCTCTGGTTCAGCATGCCTTCGTGGTTGGCCATTAACTGGTAGTCCGTGTTAGGTTCCAGCGGGATCTCAAATCTTCCGTCGGGACCAGCTACCAATGTGGTGTCGGTGCCTTTGTCCAGGTTGCGCAGGGTGAGCAAGGCTCCGGGCAAAGGCTCTCCCGTCCGTGCATTGGTGACGATCCCTTCGGCGAAGAAAACCGGCGGTTGCACTTTCAGTGCATAAAGCTGGTCGGTAACGCTGCGCGAACTGCTGAAATAGCCTTGGGTGCCGGTGCTGTCCAACCACAGGCCAAAGTCGTCCCGGGTCGTGTTCACGGGGTAACCCATGTTCTGCGGTTCGCTCCACCACGGTCCTTCCAAATGGGTTTCAAAGATGTCCAGGCCGCCCATGTTGGTGTGCCCTGTGCTTGAAAAGTAGAGCGAGTTGCCCACTGTGGTCGGGAACATCTCGTCACCGGCGGTGTTGATGGTGGGCCCCATGTTCACGGGTGCTTCCCAGCCCACGCCGTTGTTGCGCGATTTCCAAAGGTCCTTGCCGCCAACGCCCCCGGGCATGTCGCTGGTGTAGTACAGTGTTTTACCGTCTGGCGCAATTGCGGGTTGCCCCACGGAATACGCATCATTGTTGTAGTCGAAGGGCTGTATGTCGCCCCAATCACCATTAGCCTGGAGATTCGCACGGTACAATTTCAAGTTGCTGATGTGCAGTGAATCCTTGACCAATCTGGCACCGTTGGAATTGCTGCGCGTGAACCATAGTGTTTGTCCGTCGGGCGAAAGTGCGGCAGGTCCTTCGTGATACGGTCCGTTTACTTCCCCTTGCAATGGAACCCATTGGCCCAAGCCGCCACCCGGTAACAAGGAAGCGAAATAGAGGTCCAGAAAGGCCATGCCGGTCCAAGGGTCGCGGTCGTTGCCTTCTGCCGGGGTGGTCGCCGTGAACAGGAGGCCGTTGCGGTAGGGTGCGGGTGAAAAGGCCGTCACCAATCCGGGCAAGGCCAAGGGGGTAACCGTGTAGCGGGCGCTGTCGCTGTAGAATGAACGATAGCCTTGGCAGGAACCGATCAGGTCCACGGCCACGCGCTTTTCGGCCAGGTCGGGCACGGAGCGTATCAGGAGTTGTTCGGCATTGTGGAATTCGCCCAAGCCCATCAGCAAACGACCGTATTGGTAGGCGGCATCGCCGGTCAACGGCTCCAAGGCTTCGGCCTCTTTGTAGTGCACAGCGGCATCGTCGAGTTCGTTCTGCTTTCGGGCAGCTTCCGCGGCTTGAAGCGAGGCATGGCGATCGGGGCCGTGCTTCAAAGCGCGTTCATACAATTCCTGGGCATCGGCATAGGCCAACACGGTCATTTTTTTATCGGCTTGCTGCACGAGCCGCTGTGGACCACAGGCGGTGAACATTACGAAAAACAGGGCCAGCAAGAGCGGCTGCGTCGGGTTTTTCCGCATGGGCAACGGGTATGGGCAGGCCGGGGTATAGACCTTAGAAAAAGCAAGTTAGGCGTTCCCGGCGAAGCAGGCAAGTCCGGTTGTTCGCGGAAGTCAGTCCTTGCTTCGTCTATCGGAGAGCGGATTGCGTCGAAACCTCAACGGCGCTGCCGGAGGGTTTCGTGCAACGCCACCCCTGCGGCCACGCTCACATTAAGCGACCCGATGGCACCTGCCATGGGGATGCGGACCAACGCATCAGCGATGCGCAGTACGGGTTCGGAGATGCCTGTGTCTTCAGCGCCCATCACCAGCACCAGCGGCCCGGTCAGGTCGGTCGCGGCGAGTTCGGCATCGGCTTTTTCGGTAACGGCCACCACGCGCAAACCGCTGTCACGGGCGCGTTTCAGCGCTTCGAGGAAATTGTCCACGCGGCAAACGGGCTTGCGCAGAAGAGCACCGGCGCTGGTCTTCACCGCATCGCTGCCGAGCCGGGCCGTGTTGGTCTTGGGCACCAAGATCGCATGCGCTCCGAAGCATTCCGCGCTGCGGGCGATCGCGCCCACGTTGCGAACGTCGGTTACGCCGTCCAATGCCACGATCAGCGGATCTTCTCCCTTGTCGAAAGCTTGCGCCAGCACACCGTCGAGGTCCTGCATTTCCACTTGGCTGATGAAGGCCGCGACGCCTTGGTGCTCCGTTGTGGTAAGCCGGTCCAGCTTGTCGGCGGGCACGGGCTGCCAAGGCACGCCCAATTCGCGTGCAAGATTTTTAATGTCGCGGATACCGTCGCCGCCTGCATCGCGGCGGATCAACAGTTTCTCCACGTGCAGGTCACTGCGCAGCGCTTCCAGCACCGGGTGTACGCCGCAGATCAGTTCGTCTTTTTTCATGGCTGTTTTCAGACGATCCATTAGGTCGACTGTATGGATGTGATGCACGCCGAGCAGTGCGACGTTCTCTGTGCGTTTTGTGGCCTCTGAGCGAAGTCGAAGGGTGCCTCTGCGGTAAAAAACCCTGCCTCGCATTCTCCGCGCCTCTGCGCCTCCGCGTCAAAAAATCCGCTTATCATTTCTCAGTGTCTCTGCGCCTCTGTGGCAAAAAAAATCTCATCCTCAATTCTGCAAAATCCTACCGTTCCTCCAACTTTCCACGTTGCGGTACCACGCGCTCTTCAATCCTTGGTTCCGTTGGAGTACCATGTCGTTTCCGCAAAACGGGCTTGCCTTGCGCACGAATTCGAAGTTGAGGCTCATCAGGTTGGTTTCTTCGCCGTAGGTCCATGTCTCCGAGCTGCCATCCGCTGATCGGCGGATGCTCGTTGGTGTTCCGAAGATGATGTGTACCAGACCGCGGTCGGTCTTCCAACCTTCCAAACAGGAGGTAAAATGGCGATTGGCGGTTTCCACGCGGCCGTAATAGCCGGAGATGGCCTCGCGGGCGCGGTCGCGGCTTCCGGCGGCATTGATCCAGAATTTCTCCACCTCTTTGCGCTGGTCCTTGGCGGCGGAAATGGCATCCCATTCTTTTAGACTGGTGATGTAGCGCAACGGACCGGCCATGTCCGGCGCAGTGTTGATGAGCGGATAGCTGCCGTCGGCGATGAAGAGCGCGTAGCCCGCCATGCTCGCCGTGTCGGGGCGGAACAGGTAATAGCCTGAGCTTCCTGTCTTCAATTGGAACGTGCCGTCGCCGCCTACATGCACCATGAAGGTGCTGTCCGGCGTGGTGCCCAATTCCACGGGGGCCACTTCGGCGAAGACCGGTGCTGGCAGTTTCTGTGAAGCAGGATAGTGCGCGGCGAAAAGGATTTGGTCAGTGAACAAGTCCGTGCGGATGTTGGTGACCGCACTAGGCTGCACACGGTCGTCGAAATAGGGCAGACCATTCGCGGCAATGGGCATGAACTCATCGCGATGCTTACCCGCGCCGCGTTCCACTCGAGCCAACACCGTGCTTTCCGCATCGCGGTTCAAATCGTGCGCAGTGATGCGCAGCAGATAGGGTTGGTCGCCCGCAACGTTCACGGCCATGCTTCCGATCAGCTCGCGGTCTTCGTTCTGGTCGGCGCGCTGGTCCTTCACCAAGGTGCTCGCACTGTCCAACAGGGCGCCTTGGCCATTTGCGGGCCAAGCTTCATACCGCATCATCACGCGGGCGTGGTAAGGGCCGCCACCACCGGTGCCTTTATACAACAGATCGGCGGTGCGAAGCTTGAAGTAGAGCGTGGTGCGGTCAGCAGCGGGTTCGTAAACGCGGGCATCCAACCGGATAGCGGCGGCGCCTTTGCCGTAGAGGTAGGCGAGGTTGTCGCCGCCCGCCACCGGCACGTAAGTGCTGCAACCTGCGAGCGCGATAAAAGCCACAGCTGATAAGATATTGAGCAACGGGTTCTTCATGCGTCGCGGCCTTCTTCCAAGGAACGTTCCAGTAATCGGGGATGGATCGCCTTGTTGGTTTTCGCGCCCAGATCCTTCAGCATTTCCACTTGGCGCACCAGGTTTCCGGGGCCTTCGGAAAGTTTGCCCACGGCTTTTTCATAGCTCTCCTGTGCGTCTTTCACATGCTTGCCGATGCGGCCCAGATCTTCGGAGAAGCCCACGAATTTCTCGTACAGCGCACCGGCACGATTGGCGATCTCCAAGTGGTTGCGCGCGATCCGCTCGTTCTTCCACAGCCCGTGGATGGTGCGCAACGTGGCCATCAACGTGCTGTGCGTCACCATTACGACTTGACGATCATAAGCTTCCTGAAAAATTTCGGGACGCTCGCGCAAAGCCAGCAGGAACGCGGGTTCTATCGGCACGAACATCAGCACGAAGTCCACGCTTTGAACGCCGTAGAGCTTGGTGTAATCCTTTTCGCCGAGGCCCTTGGCGTGCGTGCGCATGCTCTCCACATGCAGGCGCAGCAGGCGTGTGCGCTCGCCTTCGTCGGTGATATTGCAGAATTTCTCGTAGTGGAGCAAGCTCACTTTGGAGTCGATGATGAGGTACTTTTCTTCCGGCAGCATCACCACGGCATCCGGGCGCAAGCGCGTGCCGTCGGCCTGGGTGGTGCTTTCCTGCATGGTGTACTCTTGGCCCTTCACCAAGCCGGAGCTTTCCAGCAGTTTATCCAGGATCATCTCCCCCCAGGCGCCTTGGCTCTGATGATCGCCTTTCAGCGCTTTGGTCAAGTTGTCCGCGTCCTGGCTCAGCCGCTGGTTCTGTTCCACCAGTTTCGCCACCTCGGTTTTCAACAGGAAGCGTTCTTTTCCTTCCTTGTCGTAGGCGGTACGCACCTGCTCCTGAAACTCTTTGATGCGGTCCTTGAACGGGTCCAGCAGCAATTTCAATGTGCCTTCCTGGCGTTCGGTGAGCTGCTTGCCTTTTTCCTCCATCAAGGTGCTGGCGATGTGCTTGAACTCCTTGGTCATGCGCTCGTTCAGCGTTTCGAGCTCTGCTTTTTGCGTTTCGAGTTTTTCCGCAAGGCCGGTGTTGCGCTGCTCTTCGGCGGAAAGTGTGCGGTTCAGTTTCACCACGTCTTCCTGCATTTCGGCAAGTCGGTTTTCACGCTCCGCGATGCGTTGCCCCATGTCCGCGCGCTCCTGCTCGCGTGCTTGTTGCAGCAGCTGCAGCGCTTCACCGCCCTTGCCCTTTTGCCAAAGCAGTACAGCCACGGCGCCCAGGATCAACCCGGCGAAAAGGCCTAAGAACAAGGTGGTCCACTCCATGCAGTGTGCGCCGGAACGATATCCGGCTTGATGCCGCTAAGGTAGGCGGGTTGCGGCAGGGAGCGGACAGGCACCTTGTCGCGATCCCCCAGTAAGCCCTCAATGGACCACCATGAACACGGAGGTCATTGTACCCGTTGCAGTTACCAAGTGTACCGAATAGGTTGCGTCGGGAAGGGCAGAGGTATCGTATTCGATCCGGTCTCCAGTGCTGGATCCATGTTGCACTTCACGCCCCAAAAGGTCACGGACCGAATAGCGGACCGCACCTGTTCCGGCCGGAAGTTGAAGCGTGAAAATGAGGTCTGCCGGGTTAGGGCTACCCTGCAAGATCAGCGTTGCCGCCGAGTGAATACCGGAGGAAGATCGCTCGATCAACCAAGTTCCGTTCTGTACTTCGCCCTGCGTGCCGATGCCGCCAGCTATAAGGTACTGGCCGTTTCCCAAAGCCCCGATGCCGCGGATGTCCATGATGGGAACCTCGGCGGTTCCCGCATTCTCCCAGCCTGAGGACCAAATTGGGATCGAAGTTGCAGGGGCCACCACGCCGGAACCGTTGTACGCGACGGCATTGAAATTATAGCTAGTTGCGGAGCCCCCGATCCAAGCAACGGAGGAATCAATGTTGATTGCGCCGGGCCGGTAGCGCGCACCCGATGGACAAATATCCACGGGTTGCCATGCGATGGAAAGCGGGTCAAGAGGATCGATCACCCCGAAGCGCAGTTTGTCTTGTGCCGGGAAGTTGCCCGTGCTTACGGCGCCCCCGTAGTAGTAGATCGTATCGCCGATGATGGTGCCGCCTGCGCCGAACGCTTTGAAGTCATTGGTGTTCGGCACGGGTGTGGCTTGGGCCCATTGATCGGTGCCGGGGTTGTACACCTGCACATTCACCACATTGGCCGTGTTGCTCCAGCCGGTTACCACATAGATCAGGCTGTCGCGCCAAACGGCTTGCACGTGATCGTCCACCGGCACAGGAACGGAGCTACCGCCGGACAGCCATGTATTGGTGGAAAGGTCCAAACGATGCACGCGGTTGGAACTGATCTCGTAGGGAGGTCCGTTCAACACATGGTAGCCTCCGATCACATAGGCCGTGTCGCCCACCACGCTGGCCGCCGAGGCGATCACGCCCAAGCTGTCGGGCACATCGGGCAGCGTGCTCCAACCATCTGAGGCCACGTCATACCGATAAGCGTTCAAGGTGATTTCGTTGGCCGAAAATCCGGTACCGATGCCGCCAAAAACATAGCCGTACCAAGCGCCGCCGACCTGTGCTGTGCAAAAGGCATGGTTGGTGGTGGGCACAGGTAGGTCCGCCAGCTGGGTCCATGTGAATTGTGCTTGAGCTGCGGGCACAAAAGCCCAAATGGCCAAGAGAGTGAGTGCCTTACGGGCCGTCGAAATCATGCCACAAGATACCGTACCACGCATTGGTCCGGAGCGGAGTTGCAGTTGGCAGTGGCAGTAGGCAGCGGTCGGCAGTACCCGGTACTCAATACGCGATACCCGGTACCAGAATTTAAATGACAACAAAAATCCTCTGTGTACTCCGTTTACCCTGAGCGGAGCCGAAGGGTGTCTCTGTGGTGAAAACTCCACTCACTCAATTATCCAAGATCACCACCAAAGCCCCCGTGGGCACCTCGTCAAAAAGCTGGATCACGTCGCTGTTGCGCATGCGGATGCAGCCGTGCGAGCTGGGCCGGCCGAGCGAAGCTTCGTCGCCGGTGCCGTGGATGTAGATGCCGCGCTGCATGCTGTCCACCGTTCCGCCTTCATTCACGCCGGGTTCCATGCCGCCCAGCCAAAGGATGCGGGAGGTAATGAGGTCGTCTTTCCCTGTGCTGTCGATGGCCGTTTTACCCGTGAATTGGCGGTTCTCAAACACACCGAACGGCGGCACTCCTCGGCCAATTTTTCGCACAACACGGTGCAGCCCTTCTGGCGTGCGGAAGCTATTTTCCTTAGCACCCAATCCATTTTTCGAAGTCGAGATCACGTATTCGGCTTGCATTTTTCCGCCCACCACATAATACATGCGTTGACTTCGCACGGAAACGTAAAGCACGTTGCCTTCCACTTTCGCTTCCGGGTATTTGGACTGCATCCATTCCAGGAGGAAATCGGCCAACGCTTGTTTATGCAAAGGGGCGGCCATGGCCAAGTCTTCGCGCTGCGCAAAAGCCGCGCTTCCCGAAAGCAGGTATAGCGAAAGCACGAAAGCCTTGAACGGGTGCATCGGGACGTATACGGTACCATGGCGGCACCGGTTTCAGCGGCGAATTTGAGCGGTGGGGCGGTCTCAGGTCAAGTGGCCTTCGCATTAACTTTCCACAAACCCAGTTGAATTGCCGTCGCGATGCATGCATCGCCCAGCATCAGCGCCAGCGGGTTTGGAATTCAGACGACTTTCCGTAGCGACCGTGGCGATCGTTGCGGTAGTAACTCCGAACAACTGATATTGACTTTGCGTTCTTAGCGGCCTTTGCGGGAAAATTCTCAGAACAAACTCGTAAACCCAAAATGTATTTTCCCGGCGCGTAGCTCGATCGGATTATCGAACTGCTGCCCCAGCGCATAGGTCAGCGCGAAAATGCCGGCCTTGGTCTCGAAGCTGGTGCCCACACCGAAGCCGAGCGGGGTATCGGTCAACAGCGTTTCGCGACTTTGGTCCTCCCACCACATGTTGTCCATAAAGAGGAAGAAGTTGCTGTTCTCCTCGAACAGAAAGCGGTATTCCACCGTGCCGATGGCGAAGCTGGAACAATAGATGCTGGCCTCGTCCACCCCGCGCATGGTCTTGATGCCGCCGATGCGGAACAGCTCGTTGCTGTAGAGGTTGTCGTTCACCATGGAACCGCCTTGCGCCGCCAGTCGAATTGTGCCGCGCCTTCCCAGCGGTAGGTGCAACACCGTGTTTCCGGAAAGTTCGTATTGCACGCTGCTCACGGTGTTGTTCAAACTGTCGGTAAGTGTGTTCGTGCTGCTACGCTTGCGCCCTGCGGAACCTTCGGCATCCAAGGAAAAGCCCTTGCGCGGATTGTAACGGTAGTCGAACTTTTCGTGCTTCAAGCCAAGGCCGTAAGAGGTGAGCTTCACGTCCGCAAGTCCGGCCGTAGAGGTGAATTGTTGGCCCAATCGCTGGCTGCTTTTGTTGTTCACGAACACGCTCACCTTGTCGCCTTTTGGCAGCAAGTAGGCCAGTGCGGCGCGCGAGGAAACCTCAATAAAAGTGGTGTCGCGTTTGAAAAGCTTCAGCGAAAGGTCCGTACCGAAAGGCGTGTTGAAGAGGTAGGGCAGGCCCAGCGCGATGCGGAGATCTTGTGTTCGATCTTGCAAACTGCGCCAGGCCAAGTCGATGGCTTCGCCGCGGTGCAACGCGTTGCGGAGCTTCAGGTCGATGTCGCCGGTCACGTTCACCTTGCCGGAGAGGACGTCCGGTGCCACACCGAGAATGCCGTTGAAGCTGCTGGCTTTTTTATCGTCGATAAAGAGGTAAAGCTTGGTTTCGGCGGGGGAGAAGAGCACGTACGGCGGCTGCTTCACGGCTACGAAAGGCAGCTCCCGCAGGCGCGGATCGAGCGCGCGCACAAGCGCTTCGTTGTACGGATCGCCAGCGCGGATGCCGATGTGCGCCTGCAAATAGCGCGGGCCCATGCGCGCTGTGCCACGCACTACAACGCTGTCGAACTTCACGAAGCGGCCCCGGTCTAACCGGACGGCCGCTTGCAATCCGTCGCCGGTCTGTCGCAAACTGTCCAAGCCCACGGTGGCAAAGGGAAATCCGTTGTTCTCGCAGGCATCGAGGAGGCCCTCGAAGAGCTTGGCCATTTGGCGCGGTGTAACCGGGCGGTCCTGATAGAATCGCTCTCGGAAGCCGGTGGTGCTTGCCAATTCCTTGGGTGTGTTGCCCACGGAAAGCTTGGCCCAGCGATAAATGGGGCCAAGATGGAAGCGGCAGCGCGTAGTGTCGGCAGTGCGTACGCAGGTATCGCGGGAAGCTTCCAACCGGCCTTCGGCGATCATGGCATTGCGCAATTCGGCCGTGCGGGCGTCCAGCATGCCAGGTTCCACCTTGAACGGTCGTTCCCATTTCCGGGGAAGAACGGTATCGGCCTCGATCACCAGTAACTGTTGTTGGGCGTAAGCCATTCCGGTTGAAAAGCAACAGCAGATCAACAGAAAACCAACGGCGATGCCGGGTTTGCGGAACCACCGCCCGTATTGCTGTTCCGTGCCGTCAAGGATCATCATGCGATCCACAAGATCGGCTGGCCGCCCTGCGCTTGCACCAGTTCGTTGGCTTTGCCAAAATGGCCGCAGCCCAAAAAGCCGCGGTGCGCCGAAAGGGGCGAAGGGTGCGGCGCCTTTAGGATGTAATGTTTTTCGGCATCGATCAACCCTTCTTTCGCAATAGCGTGTCGCCCCCAAAGCAGAAATATAAGGCCTTTCCGCTCGCGGGAAAGCGCTGTAATGGCAGCATCCGTGAAGCGTTCCCAACCCTTGCCCTGATGGCTTGCGGCCTCGCCCGCCCGCACCGTGAGCACCGTGTTCAGTAAAAGCACGCCCTGTTCAGCCCAGTGCGAAAGGTCTCCGGAACTTGGCGGCATCCCACCTACGTCGCGAGCGATCTCCTTAAAAATGTTTTTGAGCGAAGGCGGCGGAGGCACCCCTTCCGGCACGGAAAAACATAGTCCGTGCGCTTGCCCAGGACCGTGGTAGGGGTCCTGCCCGATTATGACCACCCGGACGGCTTGGAAAGGTGTGGCCTTGAAAGCATGTAAGATCCGGCCTGGCAGCGGGTACACTGTTTGCGTGGCCATTTCTGTGCGCAGAAAGCCCTTCAGCTCCGCGAAATACGGCGCATCCAGCTCGGCTTGGAGCTGTTCCTGCCAGCCGGGATCAATGTCCGGAACGGGTGCTGCGGAGGGCGCTTTCATCAAGGCAACAAAGGTCGCACTATGGATCGTTGAAACTTTTTCGGTCCTATTCCGGTATCAGGGGTTAATTTTGAAGGGGAATCCCCAGTAACAGGAACGATGAAAAAGATCTTCAAGGTATTCGCGGCAGTGGCCGTGGCCAGCCTGCTCTTCAGCGCATGCAAGTCCACCCACGCCTGCCCGGCTTACGGCAAAGTGGTAAAGGCCCCGGCCTCCACTGAGCGCACGAGCTAAGCACCGCACCTTACAGCCCCAGCCCGGAGGAAACTCCGGGCTTTCCTGTTTTGGGGTTCGTCGTCCATGCATCCACACAACCGCCCGCCCTCGCTCGCGTTTTTCGCGAGTGCGTTAGTCAAATAATACCATTTCGTCATACAGATGCGGCTAAAGCCGCGAAGCAATTTTTTGGCCAGGCGATACAGAAAATTGTTGCACAGCCATAGCTGCGGAACCATTTTATGGAGAAGCATGGGCGAAAAAGTGCGAGTGGATTGGGCGCCTCTGTATGACGAATTGGTATAACCGCCTTCGGCGGAAAAACAGTCGCAAACCTCAGCACAGCGTCTTCAGTAGCGTTTTCAGCATCCGATTTATTGGGCCTCCGGGTCCCCGATATGTATTGGACCGATCAAACCGCATTTCTCCGCGCCCTCTGCGGTTAAAACTCGGTGTCTCTGTGCCTCCGTGGTGTAAATCACCCTCCCATGCCTCACACATACCCAAAACTCACCTCCTGCACCAGCTCTTTGCTAAGGCTTTGCGCCACCGGGCAAGTACGCGCAGCATGCTCCAAGATCTTCCGCTGGCGGTCGTCCAGCTCCTTTCCCTCCAGCTCAAAATGAAGCTCGATACGCCCCACGCGGCGCGGGTCGCTGTCCATATGCTTCACCACGCGCGCCTTCAGGCCGTTCAGCGGAATGTCCTTCGCCTCGGCGGCTATGCCCATCAAGGTCATCATGCAACAGGCGAGCGAAGTGCTCATCAGGTCGGTGGGGCTGAAAGCCTCGCCCTTTCCATGGTTGTCCAAGGGAGCATCGGTAATGATGGTTTCCCCGCTGCGAACGTGGGTTGCTGAAGTGCGGAGATTGCCGAGGTAGGTAACAATTGCGGTATCCATGGTGATGTGAATGAATTGATCTTCCGGGGCAAAGTTCGGTATCCATGGAGTGGCACCCCGCTTATTTTCAACCCTGCCTGATCCTCCGTAACTTTGAACTTTCCACGGCATGTTACGCCCCTTGCTCCCCCTCCTCCTGCTTGCGCTGGGCTTGCCAGCGCTCGCGCAGGAGCAAAGTATTTACGACGAAGCGGGGCGCACGCTGTATTCCCGCGAGATCTACGGCGGGCCGTTGGTACATGGCGATGGCTGGGGCGGCACGTTCCTGTACGGGAAATACACCACTGCCAAGGACCGCACGCTATACGGGCTGGACATCGTCACGATGAAACATCCCAAGGAGATCAAGAGCTTCAATCCCAGCTACCAGGATGCGCGCGGTTATTTTTATGGGAAGCTGAACACCTTGTTCATTATGCGGCCCACCTTCGGGAAAAAGCACCGCATCACCGAAAAGCTGCGCAAGAGCGGGGTGGAGGTGAACTACGTGTGGGGCATCGGCCCGTCATTCGGATTTTTGAAGCCGGTTTATCTGCAGATCCTTGGCGCGGAATTCCCTTCACAGACCATCACCACCGAGCGGTACGACCCGGAGAAGCACTTCGCGAACAACATCTATAGCCGGGCATCCTGGTTCAAGGGCCTCGGCGAAACGCGTATTTATCCCGGTGCCTTCGGGCGTTTCGCTTTCAACTTCGAATACGCCGGTGACAACACCGGTATTCGGGCATTGGAAGTGGGCACTTCGCTGGATGCTTACGGAGAAACGTTGCCGATCATGGCCGATCTGGCAGGCATCGGCAGTAACAAGCAGTTCTATCTTGAATTCTATATCGCGCTGCATTTCGGCAGCAAAAAAATACGATGAGCGGAAACGTTACGACGGTCGCGGAAGCTGAAGCACCGCGCCGAAAGCCGGACTGGTTGCGAGTGAAGCTGCCCAACGGTGAGAACTATAAGAAAGTACGGGCATTGGTGACGGAGCACAAGCTGCACACCATTTGCCAGAGCGGCAACTGCCCCAACATGGGCGAATGCTGGGGCGCGGGCACGGCCACTTTCATGATCCTCGGCAACATCTGCACGCGGAGTTGCGGCTTTTGCAACGTAGCTACGGGCAGGCCGGAAGAAGCCGACCCGTTCGAACCCGCACGCGTGGCGCGTTCCGTGGAACTCATGGGCGTGAAACACTGCGTGATCACCTCCGTGGACCGCGACGACATGGCCGACGGTGGCGCTAACATTTGGGCGAAGACCATCCGCTCCGTGCGCCGCAGAAGCCCGCAAACGAAATTGGAAACACTGATCCCCGATTTCAAGGGTGAATGGCAGAACCTCGCTATCGTTACTGCCGAACGCCCCGAAGTGTTGAGCCATAATCTCGAAACGGTGCGTCGGCTAAGCAAGCAGGTGCGCGTTCAAGCCAAGTATGACCGTAGTTTGGAAGTGTTGTTCCGCGCGAAGAAAGAAGGCTTGCGCACCAAGAGCGGCATCATGCTGGGCCTGGGCGAAACCGAAAAAGAAGTACTCGAAACGCTGGATGATCTGCGCAGTGTGAACTGCGACGTGGCCACCATCGGCCAATACCTACAGCCAAGCAAAGAACACCTGCCCATCACCGAGTTCGTGCATCCGGACCGCTTCGCCTTCTTCAAAGAGGAAGGGCTCAAACGCGGTTTCCGTTTTGTTGAAAGCGGGCCGTTGGTGCGCAGCAGTTTTCATGCGGAGAAGCATGTTCTCTGAACACGGGTGAACCATTCCGGCCGCCACCTGTTCGCTCAAAACAAACAAGTATCCTAAGCAATGACAAAACTTCGCATCGCAATCAACGGCTTTGGCCGCATCGGCCGCATCACCTCCCGCATCCTCCTAAAACGCGACGATATCGAACTGGTGGCCGTGAACGACATCACCGATACCAAGACCCTGGCTCATCTTTTCAAGTATGATTCAGTTCACGGCGTTTTTCAGGGGGATGTAGGCCATGATGAAAACGCATTGCACATCAATGGAAAGAAGATCTTGGCCTTCTCGGAGAAGGATCCGTCGGCTTTACCATGGGCCAAGCTCAACATCGATGTGGTGATCGAGAGCACCGGGCGTTTTCTTACGCGTGATACAGCCTCCGGGCATCTCAAGGCCGGCGCAAAGAAAGTAGTGCTATCAGCACCGGCAAAAGAGGAAGGCATCAAGACGGTGGTCCTTGGCGTGAACGAGGACAAGCTGGATGCAAAGGATGACATCGTTTCAAACGCCTCTTGCACCACCAATTGCGCGGCGCCCATGGTGCAAGTGATCCATGAATTATGCGGCATTGAAAGCGGCTACATCACCACCGTGCATGCCTATACCAGTGACCAGCGCCTGCACGATGCCCCGCACCGGGACCTGCGCCGCTCGCGGGCTGCGGCCGTCTCCATGATCCCTACGACCACTGGTGCGGCCAAAGCAATCACCAAGATTTTTCCTGAATTGAACGGCAAGCTCGGCGGCGCCGGGATCCGCGTGCCGGTTTCGGACGGTTCCATCACGGACCTCACCTGCCATGTTAACAAGACCGTGACCGTCGAGGCGATAAATGCCCGTTTCAAGGAACTCGCGGAAGGAAAACTGAAGGGTATCCTGCGATACACAGAGGACCCGATCGTGAGCGTGGACATTGTGGGCGACCCCGCAAGTTGCATCCTGGACGGTTTGCTCACCAGCGTGATCGGCAGCAGCGTGAAGGTGATGGGCTGGTACGACAACGAATACGGGTTCAGCAGCCGCTTGGTGGATTTGGTTGAGCTTGTCGGGAAAGTCAAGAAGTGAACGGCGGTGCGCCCGTCAGGCGCGTATCGTTCGCAAGTGGCCCGTCGTTTTTGCGTTGCAAGAGCATAAGCTTCTGCCCGTCAAACACGGCGTAGGTGAACCATGAGATCCAGTCTCCGAGGTTGATGTAAGTGCTCTCAGTGTCTCGCGAAGCGGACCCTGAGTTCAAGTTATTTGTAGCGCTTTCGGCACCACTCCCACCCAGCGGCAACTCCATCGGCAAATGCCGGTGCCCAAAAACGAAGTAGTCGAATTGTTCTTGCAGAAGCACTTCCCGGGAATGCTGCGCAAGCCATTCCTTTTCTGCACCGAGGTATTTCTTGTCGTTCTCGTAGTTCTTGTTCCGGCTGCGCCCGCTCCAGAAATTCGCGATGCCCAAACCCAAATTGGGATGCAAACGCGCAAAGCACCATTGCATGAGCGGGTTGCGGAACACGCGCTTGATCATTTTGTAACCGCGATCACCCGGGCCCAGCCCATCGCCGTGGCCAATGTAAAAACGCTTGCCATTCCACTCCCGTGTGATCGGTTCGCGGTGCAGCACCACGCCCGTTTCCTTGGGCAGGTAATCGAACATCCACATGTCGTGGTTGCCGATATGAACATGCACGGGGATGCCGCTGTCCGTTAGTTCCGCCAAAGTGCCCAGCAAGCGCACAAAGCCGCGCGGCACTACTTCCTTGTACTCAAACCACATGTCGAAAATGTCGCCGAGGATGTGGATCTCCGTCGCATCCTTGGCCGCAAGACGCAGGAAATGCACGATGCGTTTCTCGCGTTCCAGACTGCGCGCATGGTCCGGCACCCCGAGGTGGAAATCGGAGAGGAAGTAGATTTTTTGGGAGGCCGTCATGTTGGAACCGCGGAGCACGCGGAGAGCGCAAAGAAATGCAGGATACCGCGTTTCATTCGTTTGGACTGTGGAAAAGCTTCTTGCGCGGTGCGGATTCGGTGTTTTTGGGACGGCCCGGAGTGATTTCATTGATCGGATTACATTTGAAGAAAGTCACCACCATGAAACAGCTTTTCCCACTCGTATTGATTGCTTCGTTGATCGGAAACTCACTTCAAGCGCAACCCGGACCGATTTATCCTTCAGACCTGATGTACGCAGTGCGAGTTTGTTCGGATACAAGCTTCATTGGTTTGGATTCAACCGATTTCGGGCAAGTGGAGGACCTTAATAGTGGTAACCGTGGGTGTATGTCGTCGGGAGAGGTCCAACCCACTTGGACTACTTTTCATATTGCGGTCGAAGGTCAAGTTGGATTTACAATAGCACCGGTTCCTGGGGCCTTCATCGACATTGATTTCGCTGTTTGGGGTCCTTTTGACACAATTCCACAACTCTTGGAGACGGTGCCGGTCCGTTGCAGTTATGCCGCACCAGGTCCAGGCGCCTACATCACAGGATTGAATTCGACTAGCTCTGATGAGTCGGAAGGGGCTGGTGGAGATGGTTGGGTCCAAGATTTAGACGTTTTGCCCGGCGAATACTACGTCTTGCTAATGAGGAATTATTCCTTTCTTATGGACTCGTTCCAATTGAGTTGGCAGTTTGAGGGTGGGGCAGCATTGGAGTGTTTGGCCGCACCAGTGACGGATCTGACCGCTTCTTCTTCCCTCATACATGTAGGCGATACGGTGTCGTTCACCGACCTTTCCACCAACTCACCCTATGCGTGGTGGTGGCAATTCGATGGCGGCATTCCGGCCAGCAGCACTGTTCAGAACCCGGAAGGGGTAACCTATGCGGAGCCGGGCTGTTACGATGTAACGCTCACCGCGTACAATTCAGCTGGGGAAAACAGCACAACACATGTTTGTGAAGTGCAAGTGGAATCCAGTACGGGACTCGATGCGCTGGGTGCAGAGCATTTCAAAGTGATCCGGAACAGTGGCGGGTTGGTCATTCATTCCGCATCAAGCACACCTTACGACCTTCGTCTTTTGGATGCGGCGGGTCGCACTGTTGAACAATTGCGGACACAAGGTGTGCACACCTTGAGTGTCTACGGAATGCCCCGTGGTAGCTATATTTTAGTGCTGGAAGACGGATCGGTGCGCAAAGTCCATCGGGTTGCGATCGTGGATTGAAGACCCGGTGCCAAGCTGGTCGCGAAAGAGATCCGCGAAGTTGCCGGAACACGGGGCTTCCAAGGGCATTGGTCAGGACTTGGCATTCTCTTAGCCCTTGCGGCCAAAATTCAATGCGGCAACTTGCGCAACACTTGCGCGGGGTCCAACTTTTCCAGTACCAGCACAATGCGGATCCGGTCCGTGAAGTTGAAGCCGCGCAGATCTTGTTCTTTCTGGATGTCTTTGGAGAATGCCAACGGGACCCACACTTCCGCGATGTCGCGCCACACGCGGATGCCGATACCGGCCTCCCAATTGCCGCTCCAATTCGTTGTTTTTCCTTCTTGCGTAATGGTGGTGACGGGTGCTGCGCCGTAACTGGCGAAAGCAGCGAGCGGCAGCGCGAAGGGAAAGTCCACTTCCATATTCAGCGCTGCGATATACGTATCAGAAGTGCCGATGGCGGTAGGTGTTTTGAACCCACCTTGATCTTTGTTGAACTGAATGGCCGTGTTCTCTCCAACGTATTGTCGGTCCGTGTAGAGGTGGTCGTAGAGCAGGTCGCTGCTGCCCCAATACATGCGCCAGCCCATTTCGGGGCGCATCAGTGCGCGGTCCTTGCTCAGGAACATTCCAGTGAACAAGCGGAAGGAGACGCGGTGTTTGTTGGCATCGTAGATGGCGCTCCAGTTCGCGGTGAGCGAGATCCTGCTGAAGACATCGCTGTTGAGTGAGGTTAACGTGATATCGTACGGGTTGAAACCGTTCGCGCGGGAGAGGTTCGCGCTCACTTCGTGATAAATCGAGCGGCTTGTACTGTTGATGGGCAGCTCGTTATCCGGGGTTCGCAGGGTGCCTTCGGCATGGTCCCATAAGATCACGCTGCGGTAGCGCAAGTAGGCTTCCGGTCCGGTGGGCTTCAGCTTGGGGTCGAACTGGATACTTGGCACCAAGCGTTGGTACCATTGCTCCACATCGCTGACTCCATAAAGTGATGCGGCGAACCCGGAAATTCCTGCGTGGATGTTGCGAAGCCAGGAAGTTCTTACCCTGTCATCGTTCCACATCAACCGGCCACCGCCGGCCAGTCTTCCACTTGCGAAACCATACATGGGAAGCAGTGCCCATTCAAATCGCTGCGAAGGATAAACCGTGTTGTAAAACGCTAATCCGGCCATGAGACCATCGTGGGTGTTATAGCCTATAGCCGGTGTCCAAAAAATACTCTGACGGTCATTGCGTTCCAGGCCGCCAAGGAACTTGAACTCGGGCAAGTGTATACGTTTCAGCAGTCCGAAGGAGCGCACCTCGTTGTTGCGGCGGTCAATGTCCATGGTGCGTGCTTCTGCATCAATGCGCACGCGGTCCGCATCTGGCCATGGAAGCTCGATCTTGTTTTTCCCTTCAGCACCAAGCACCCATGTTGAACCCAGGCTGTCCGCGCCGTTCCAAGCAGTTACCGGAAAAGGGAAACCATTGGTCGCGGTGGAG
>Ga0075152_10000132_pt1 | contig 58007 bp, 59 predicted proteins | sample JI61114C2DNA_FD_70964 | JGI IMG/M metagenome (GOLD analysis project Ga0075152, IMG submission 70964) | Wastewater effluent complex algal communities from Wisconsin, to seasonally profile nutrient transformation and Carbon sequestration -... | ecosystem: Engineered > WWTP > Effluent > Algae...
ATCACGACCGGATCCCCGTCTATGGCATGCACCGGGGGACGGTCGGCTTCCTGATGAACGATTTCGCCGAGGAAGGCCTCCACGAGCGGCTCAACGAGGCGGCGCGCGTAGTCATCCACCCATTGGAGATGACGGCGACCCAGGTCGATGGCCAGGTCACCACGCTGCGGGCGATCAACGAGGTGTCGCTCCTCCGCCAGAGCGCGCAAACGGCCAATCTGCGAATCCTCGTGGATGGGCGCGAGCGGCTGGCTGATCTCGCCGCCGATGGCGTGATGGTGGCGACCCCCGCCGGATCGACGGCCTACAACCTTTCGGCCCATGGCCCGATCATTCCGATTGGCGCCAACCTGCTGGCCCTGACCCCGATCTCGCCTTTCCGACCGCGGCGCTGGCGCGGCGCACTGCTGCGCCACGATGCGCGCGTGGAGATCGAGGTGCTGGAGGCCGAGCGCCGCGTCGTGTCCGCATCCGCCGACACCCAGGAAGTCCGCGATGTCACTCGCGTCGCCATCCGCGAAGACCGCTCGCAGCCGCTGACCATGCTGTTCGACGACGGGCACGGACTGGACGAACGCATCCTGCGCGAACAGTTCTCGTTCTGAGCGACGCACGCCCACGTTAACCCCTCGCTAACCATAAGCTGACGTGCTGGGTCTGCAGACACAGGATCCTCCCGTGACCGATTCCATCGGCGCCCCCTCGAGCCCCCCCGGCACGCGCCCAGATGTAATGGCCGCCCTGCGCTCGGCGTCCTCGGCCACCGGCGTCGATTTCAACTACCTCGTCCGCACCGCCCAGCGCGAAAGCAATTTCGATCCGGCCGCGAAAGCTTCAACTTCGTCCGCCGCTGGCCTGTTCCAGTTCACCAACGCCACCTGGCTTGACACAGTCGACCGCTATGGCGCGCGCCACGGCGTCAACACCCAGGGCATGAACAACGAGCAGGTCCTCGCCCTGCGCGACAATCCGGAAATCTCCGCCCGCATGGGCGCCGAACTCACTGCCGAAAACGCCCGCATCCTCGAGAGCAAGATCGGCCGCCCTGTCACGCCGGGCGAACTCTACCTAGCCCACTTCCTCGGACCGTCAGACGCCGCCAAGTTGATCGACGCCGCGCGCACCAACCCCGGCGCACCCGCAACCGACCTCTTCCCCCGCGCGGCAGGAGCCAACGTGAATGTCTTCACCGGCCGCGATGGCGCAGACCTCTCCGCCGCCGGCCTCTACCAGAAGCTCACGGGCTTCGATGTATCCTCCGCCGACGCCGGCAAGGCAGGCGCCTTCACCGCCGACACCGACCACGCCAACGCCCTGCTGCAGGCGCGCCTCGGCACAGCTGCCCTCACCAGCAGCCTGATGGCCGCGCTGTTCGGCTTGCAGGAAGACGGGCGCTAGGCTGCCGCGCGTGCGAGCGCTGCCCGGATATCGCTGGGCTCAAACGGCTTCTTGAGAATGATCTCGTCGAGGAACGGCGGCTCCAGCCCCGGCGAGCCATATCCCGAAGCGAAGATCAGCTTCACGCCCTTCTCACGCAGCACATCGGCCACCGGAAAAGACCTCCGCCCATCGAGATTGATGTCGAGGATGGCGATGTCAGCATCCACGCCCTTCGCCATCTCCAGCGCCTGCGGCAGCCGCATGGCGACGCCGGCGACCTGGTGACCAAGTTCCACCAGCATGTCTTCCAGCAGCATCGCGATCATCATCTCGTCTTCAACGACGAGCACACGCAGGCAGGCAGCCATCATTCGGCTCCTTCATAGATATCCAGAGGAGCCTCGATAACGCACACCACACCCTGCGGTTCGAATACGATCTGCGCAGAACCGCCCATCTCGCCCGCCAGTCCGCGCTCGACAAGGCGCGAACCGAAGCCGCGTCGTGTTGGCTGCTTCACTTGCGGCCCGCCACTCTCGCGCCACTCGATGCGCAGGCGCTCGTTCTCGGCCGTCCAGCGAACCTCGACGCGCCCCGTCTCGTTCGACAGCGCGCCATACTTCACCGCATTGGTCGCCAGCTCGTGCATCGCCATCGACAGCGACAGCGCCACCTTGGGCGACAGGCGCACCATCGGTCCCTTCGCGCTGAACCGGTCCGGCTCGTTGCCCGCATGCACCACCGACACCCCGGCGATGATGTCGTAGACCGACGCCCCTTCCCAGTTCTCGCCGGTCAGCAGGTCATTCGCCCGCGCTAGCGCCATGATACGCGCCGAGAAATTCGCCTGCGCCTTTGTCAGATCTTCAGCATTCCGGAAGGTCTGCACCGAAATCGCCTGAATCATGGCCAGCGTGTTCTTCACGCGATGGTTCAACTCGTTGACCACCAGCCGCAGGTGCTGCTCCCCGCGCACCCGCTCGGTCACGTCCTGGCCCTCGATGAAGATGCCGGTCACCTCGCCCTGTGCGTTGCGGATCGGCTGGTAGATGAAATCGAGAAAGTGCTCGCTGTCTTCCGTGGCGCCGGCCCGACGCAGGATCAGCTTCGAGCCGGCTCCGATATGCGCCTCGCCCGTCTCATAAACAGTGTCGAGCAGGCTGACGAAGCCCTGTCCGACAACTTCAGGCAACGCGTCGGCAACGGTCTTGCCCACAACATCGCGACCTCCCACCAGCTGCTGGTAGGCCCGGTTGGCAAGGACGAACTCATGCGATGGCCCGCTCGCCATCGCCATGAAGCTCGGCGCCTGCTCGAACAACTCGCGCAGGAAGGTCGACTCCGCCGTCAGCCGCTTGTTGGCCTCCAGCACCGCCGCGCGCTCTTCCATCAGCGTCCGCTCGGCCAGCACCTTCCCCGTCGTCTCGACCACCACAGCCAGCACCCCACCCGGCCGGCCGCTCTCGTCGAGCACGGGTCCGTAATTCAGATCGAGCCAGAGATCCTCGGGCTCACCCTTGGTGCGGTAGAGCGTCAGCGGCAGGTCCTTGAACGACAGCGTGCCGCCTCGATGATAGCAGGTCTGCAGCACATTGCTGTTTAGGTCCGCCGCCTCGGGCCAGCCCTCCAGCACTTTCGATCCCAGCAGCCCCGGATGCCTGTCGGCTGCAAACACCGCGTAGCCGTCATTATAGATCATGATGCCATCCGGCCCCCATAGCATCACCAGCGGAATGGGAGACTGCAGCACCACGTCCGTCGCCGTCCGCAGCGACTGCGGCCAACCCGAGATCGGCCCGAGGCTGGTCTTCGACCAGTCGAAATCGCGGATCAGCTGGCCGAGCTCACCGCCCCCAACCGGAAACGTATCCGCTCCCCGCCCTGAATTCTGGTCCGCCACGCAAAGCTCCGTCTTCCCCGACCTGAGATAAATCCGGATGCCGTGCGGTCAAGTTTGGGCTCAATTGCTGGGGTCTAAGCCACCGCTTTACTCGCATACATGGCCTCGATTTCCCCGGCCGCGTAGCCAAGCGAGGCCAGCACTTCGCGGGTATGCTGCCCAAGGCCCGGCCCCGGCCCTTTGGGCCCATCGTCCACCCCAGCAAACCGCGCTGGCGATGCCGGCGCCGCAAACGACCCCACCCCGTCCTTGCCGGGCATCTGCACGATACCCCCCGCCGCATGCACCTGCGGATCGACAGCCACATCGGCCAGCGTCTGGCATGGCGCCCACGCAATTTCCTCGCGCGTCAACCGCTCGGCCATCTCCTCGCGTGTGAACTTCGCAAACGCCTCGTCGAACATCGCCGTCAGCGCCGGCGAATTGTCCCGCCGCGACTTCCCGTCCGCCATGCGCGGATCAGCCTCGAGGTCCGGCATGTCGAGCGCGCGCGCCATGCGCGCAAAATCCGCCTTGCCCGCCCGCGCCACGATGCACAGCCAATGATCGTCCTTGGTGCGGAAGAAGTTTGACAGGGGATGATAGGCTTGATTGCGCGGCCGCGTGGACGCGATCCGCCCGAAGAACAACTGGATCGAGAGGTCCGTGTGCAGCGTATACAGCCCCGTCCGCAAAAGGCTCACATCCACCAGCTGCCCCTTGCCAGTCTTCAGCGCCTGGATCAGCGCCGCATTGATCGCCGCCACCGCCGCAATGCTCGTCGTGTGATCGCCCGACGCCGTGCGCACCGGAAACAGCTCGGCACCCTTCGGCGCCGTCAGCCGCGCCAGGCCCGAACGGGACCAGAAGCTCGCCACGTCAAACCCCGGCGCGTTCGCATCCGGACCCTCGAGGCCATAGCCAGTCAACGCGCAGTAAACGAGTTTCGGATTCCGCTTCGACAGGATGTCATAGCCCAGCCCCGACCTTTCGATGCCCCCGGGCCGAACGTTCGTGAGGAACACGTCCGCCGAGTCCGCCAGCTTCAGGATGATCTCCCGGCCTTCCTCGGTCCGGGCGTCCACCACGATGGATTTCTTGCCCCGGTTGTCAGCGTCGAAAGACGGGTTGTCGGTCAGGTGCTCCTTTCCCGTTCCCTTGGTCGGGAAGTTCCCGCGCACCGGATCGCCCCCGGGCGGCTCGATCTTTATGACCTCGGCCCCCCAGTCCGAAAGGATGCCCCCTGCCCCCGGAGCGGCAAAATACGTAGCGTGTTCAATGACTTTGATGCCCTGGAGCAGCATAAAGGGCCTCCCTTTTTTATGTGCCGATAGCGCTGTTTGCCCGCGCCTCGTAAATCTCTCTTAACCGGCTGCAGCAATTGTCATTTTTCGAATGAGTTCAAGCCGTCAGCAGCCACAAGGCGCGACCACATGACGATAGCCACAATGCGGTCCTCCCTGACGCAGGACGATATCCGTCGTCTCGTGCGCGGTGACAGCCCCGAAGCGCGCGCCAACGCCGCCCACAAGATCTGCCGCCGCCTCGACAGCATCGAACTCACTGACGCCGAAACCGAAAGCGCCCGCCAGGTTCTCGACCTGATGTGCAACGACGCCGCCGTGCTGGTCCGCCGCGCGCTCGCCGTCACGCTGCGCAACTCGCCCAAGCTCCCGCGCGACATCGCAATACGCCTCGCCAAAGACGTCGACGCGATCGCCATCCCGGTTCTCAAGAACTCGCCGGTCATCACGGATGAAGACCTCGTCGAGATCGTCCTCTCTGGCTCTCCTGAAAAGCAGACGGCCATCGCCCAGCGCCCCACGCTCGGCGAAGGCCTTACCGAAGTCATCGCGCTCTATGGCGCCAAGCCGGCTGTCGAAGCATGCACGCTGAACGAAGGCGCCGCCTTCTCGGACGACGCTTACGCCGGCCTGCTCAAGCGCTTCGCCAACGATAACGACATCAAGAGCGCGCTCATTTCACGGAGCTCACTTCCTATCCACGTCACGGAAAAGCTCGTGAACATGGTGGCGGGCGAACTCTTCGACCGCCTCGTCAACAAGCACGAACTGCCGCCGCAACTCGCCATCGAGATCGCCTCCGGAGCCCGTGAGCGCGCCACGCTCGATCTCGTCGAACAGGCCGGCCTCTCCACGGATCCGGAGCGGTTCGTCCAGCAGCTACATCTCAACGGCCGCCTCACGCCCTCGCTGGTCATGCGCTCGCTGTGCCTTGGTCACATCGGCTTCGTTGAACACGCCATGGCTGAACTCGCTGGCATCCCGCGATCCAAGGCGTGGCTGATGATGCACGACGCCGGCACGCTCGGCCTCAAGACGATCTTCGAGCGCGCTGGCCTGCCCTCGGGCATGTTCACCGCGTTCCGCCTCGCCGTGGATATCTATCACAAGACCGAACTCGACGGCGGCCCCGGCGACCGCGACCGCTTCCGCCAGCGCATGGTCGAGCGCGTCCTCACCCAGTTCCAGGCCATTCCCCGCGCCGACCTCGAATACCTCCTCGAGAAGCTCGACGCCCTCGACACCGCCCGCGAAAAAGGCGTAGTCGCAGCGGCTTAGGCCCCAAGCTATCAAGTGAAACGGGCGGCTGATGACCTCAGCCGCCCGCTTTGTTTTTAGCCGCCTGCAGCGAACGCCCAGCTTCAGACATCGCGCGGTGCCGCCATGATCTCCGCCAGCGTCCGTATCGGCAGGATACTTTCGGGGTTGTCGATCCAGGCGTCGAGCGAGGCCTTTGCATAGGCGTGACCGTCCGTGACGTGCCCGTCGTAAGCGTTCACCTTGACCCAGCGCCAGCCATCCAGCAGCAACAGCATCAGGCCGTGCTCGATTTCCCAGTCACAATTGCACTCGAAGCAGACGTAAACTCGGCCATCTCGCTCCTCGACCACGACCGAGCCCGGCTGTACGTAGCTCCAGATATCTTCCGAGATATCGATCACCGGCACGTCGTCATCGTCCACCGCCTCGCAGAATTCGCGGTAGTTCGCCCAGACATGCGGCGTGACGTGGTCCTTCGCCGAAACCGGCAGCTTTCGCATCGCTTCCGCTGCCGACAGCATCATCGGCGGAATGGGTGCCGGCGTGTCGTCCTCACTGCCAACATTGAAGCTGATGCGTAGCATCGCGCCGCCGAACAGCGGAACGGCCACGTCAGCCTCCCACCAGCCGAGACGGCCATCCCAAGTCAGCGTTCCGAAAGGCGGCCGATACATGGTGATGGACGAGCTCACCCGGCATCCCCAATCCTAGTAGCTCTTCGGCAACCCCAGCACACGCTCCGAGATGTAGTTCAAAATCATCTCGCGGCTAACCGGCGCAATCCGCGCGATCATCGCTTCGCGCATGTAGCGCTCCACGTCGTACTCTTTCGCATAGCCCATGCCGCCATGCGCCAGCACGCTGGCCTCGCAGGCGTTAAAGCCATACTCGGCGCCGAGATACTTCGCGGCGTTCGCTTCCGCGCCGCACTCGAGGCCCTGATCGTAAAGCCGCGCCGCCTTGTAGGTCAGCAGTTCAGCCGCCGACAGTTCGGCCCAGCACTTGGCCAGCGGATGCGCCACGCCCTGATTCTGTCCGATCGGCCGGCCAAACACCACGCGCTCTTTCGCATACGTCGTCGCACGCTCCAGCGCACAGAAGCCAAGACCGATGGCCTCAGCCGCAAACAGCACACGCTCGGGGTTCAGGCCCTGCAGCAGATACTTGAAGCCCTGCCCCTCTTCGCCGATGAGCGACTCTTTCGGAATCTCGATGTTGTCGAAGTACAGCATGTTGCACTCGACAGCCTTGCGGCCCATTTTCGGGATCGGCTTGGCGTCGACGCCCTTCATGTCCATGTAGAACAGCGACAGGCCCATATAGGGCTTGGCCACCTTGTCCTGCGGCGTCGTGCGCGCGATCAGGATGATCTTGTCGGCGCGTTGCGCGCCCGTCGTCCAGATCTTGCGGCCATTGATGACATAGCCCGAGTTGGTGCGCTCGGCGCGTGTCTGCAGGCTCGACGTGTCGAGGCCCGAGTTCGGCTCCGTCACGCCAAAACACATCTTCTGCTGGCCCGAGATGATCTTCGGCAGGAACTCTTGCTTCTGCTCACTGGTCCCAAACTTCTCGATCGGCTTCGCGCCGAAGATGTTGAGGTGGATCGACGAGCAGCCGGTGAAGCCGGCACCCGAACGCGCCACGGTCTGCATCATGATGGAGGCTTCCATCAGCCCCAGTCCCGACCCGCCAACTTCTTCCGGCATGGCGATGCCGAGCCAGCCGCCCTCGGCCATCGCCTTGGTGAATTCCTCGGGCCAGGCGCCCGTGTCGTCGCACTTGCGCCAGTACTCCGGCGTGAACTGCGCACACACAGCCGCGACCGCATCCTGGATCGATTGCTGGTCTTCCGTCATCGGCGCGATGTTGTGCATTATTGTCTCCTCCCGAGAGCCGGCTGCCAACTTACCAAGCCAGCGGCACAGGGCGAGTGCGACTAGTCGCCGTTCTTGTCAAATCTCAGCGGATCGAAAGCGGCCGCCAGTGGGCTCACTTTCCCGTCAATCGCCTGCTCGGCGACAAGTTCGGCCGTCGCGGGCGCCAGCAGCACGCCATTGCGGAAATGTCCCAGCGCAGCAAACACGCCTGGAATCGCCGTCTGCCCGATCATCGGCGCATCATCCGGCGTGCCCGGCCTGATCCCCGCCCACGCTGTCAATTCCGCCGCTGTCCCGATCACTGGCACAACCGCCGCCCCGCGCCTGCGCAAGTCCTCAACTGCCTTGCGGTCAATCTCAACATCCTGCCGCCCGCGCTCACTCGTCGCGCCCACGAGCGTCCAGCGCGTCTTGGGCGCGATGTAGACGTCGCGCGTGTGGATCACATGCCGCGGCGCGCGCGAGCTCACCGCCAGCGCAAGCATCTGCCCCTTCACCGGCACGGAAGCAGGAAGCCCGTGCGGCAGTTGCGCTCCACGCGGGCCAACAAACTCCGGCAGCGTCCCCGCCCCTGTCGCCAGAACGATCCGATTGAACCGGTCGCCATCCGGCATCTGGAACGTCGCCCCGCCAACAATGCGCTCGATCTTGCGCCCCAGCCTGATCCCCACCCCCTGCCGCGATAGCGCTGCCCCCAAGCGCTGCAACACCAGCGAAGCGTCCACCTGCCGGTCCTCCGGCAAAAGCATCCCGCCCATCAACCCGTCAGCCAGCGCAGACTCCAGCCGCTTCATCTCCGCCGCCGACAGCCGCTGCACCGGCAGCCCGCGCGCCTGACAAGCCGCCGCCAGCCCCTCGGCCCACTCAACCTCGGCAGCCGTGCGCGCCACAACCAGCGCGCCTTCCTTCGAAAACTCGATTTCCCCGCCCGCCAGCCGCTCCACGCGCGCGGCAAAGTCCGGCCAGATCATCCCCGCATGTCGCGCCAGAGCCGCCAGCGAGCGCTGGTCCGCCTCCACCGCCCATTCGAACGCAGCGCCCAGCATCCCGGCCGAACGGATGCTCGCCCCTGCGCCGAGGTCCATGCCCGCATCGTAGACAACGACATCCGCCCCGCGCGCGCGCAATTCCAGAGCTGACGCCAGCCCGATTACGCCCGCGCCAATCACGGCGATGCGCAGGTTCGCAGACTTCGCTGGAGAAGCGGGTGGAGGCATGGCGTCTCTATATAGGCTTGCACCCGGTCGGCCAGACGACACGGCGTCCCGCGCAGGCAGCGTTTCGCAGGCGCATGATTTCCGGGCGCAATTTTACCCTGGCTCGCATGTGCGAACGCCCCGGTATCGTTTCGAGCGTGCGAATCGCGGGACCTGTGTCCCTGCGGAACTATGCGCTAAGCGCGCTGGCCTCGTAGCCACGTCCACGCTGGCGCTCAACCCGCCAGAAAACGAGGAAACGGGCGGCATGGTCCCGGTCCTGGAACACCAGTTTCCGGCGCATCTCGCCGCCAGCGAACTCGGTCATCATCATGATGTCCGGCGCATCGCCAGATTCAGTAGAAAGGCCTGATTCTACAGCCCATTTTGCAAACGCATCTATCGCGTTCGAAAGCAGGGAAGAATCCCGGCTTTCCTCTGCGCTGATCTGGACAACGACTTCAGACATTGTGCCCTCGGAGCCCCATACATCGCCTCCCAACGCCGCTGCAGCCCAGACGTTCCCGCCAGGTCCTGCGCGTGTGAAAAAGCGCCGTCACCACCCCTGCCAGCAAGACCTACGCCATGAGTTCCGGCTACCGGCCTCGCTGCATTGCAACAAAGCAGGACATTACCCAGCCGTCACGAAGATTCAACCGCCGGGAGAGGCACTCTGAAGTGTCCTGTGGACAGCCCGCGCGCTAGGAGAATCAGCGCCCAATTCTGAGGCGAGCGATGGCGTCCGCCACCCGGTTCGTCGCCTTGCCCTCGCGCTGGGCCTGGTCGAGCACCTCACCCAGCGTCTCCATCAGGCGCGTCACCTTCCCGTCGACCCACGCCATGTCATAGGCGCCGGCAATCTCGGCCGCGACATTGATGATCCCACCGCCATTGATGACGTAATCGGGCGCATAAAGAATCCCGCGCTCCTTCACCTTCTCGCCCATGTCGGGTGTCGAGAGCTGGTTATTCGCGCCACCCGCAATCACCTTTGCCTTCAGGCGCGGGAGCGTGTCGGGGTTGATGATCGCGCCCAGCGCGCACGGCGAGAAGATGTCCGCCGCAACGTCATAGATCTCGCTCGGGCCGACAATGCTCGCGCCGGTGTCCCTGGCCACCTGCGCCAGCGCCTCGAGGTTCACATCCGCAATCGTCAGCTTTGCTCCAGCCTTCGCGAGATGCCCGCACACGTAAGCGCCCACATGCCCCACGCCCTGCACCGCAACGTGTCGCCCATTGAGATCATCCGTCCCAAACGCACGCAGCGCCGCCGCCTTGATGCCGAGAAACACGCCCCGCGCCGTCACGGGCGAAGGATCGCCGCTCTTGCCCGGCAGGCCCGCGACATACTTCGTCTCTTCCGCCGCATGCGCCATGTCATGCACTGACACGCCAACGTCTTCCGCCGACCAGTACTTGCCATTCAGCGTCGCGATCGCTTGGCCCAGCGCACGGAACAGCTCCGGCGTCTTCTCGGTCTTCGAGTTGCCCCAGATCACCGCCTTGCCGCCGCCCAGCGGCAGGTCGGCCATGGCGTTCTTGTAGCTCATGCCTTCCGAGAGGCGCAGCGCATCGACGAACGCATCGTCCGACGTCGCATAGTTCCACATCCGGCATCCGCCAGCCGCCGGCCCAAGCGCCGTCGAGTGGATCGCAATGATCGCCCGCAGCCCCGTCTTGGCGTCGAAGAAGTGGTGGACGCTCTCGTGACCCGCAAAGGCCGCCTTGTCGAACATGGGGGAAGTGCTCCGGACGTCAGCCGCATGCCTGCATGCTTGCGGCGCCGTATAGACCCTCACCGCCCCCCCGTGAACCGCCCCGGACAGCATGATCTTGCGTATCGCGGCGCCCCGGCCGTTATCCCGGCAAGGATCGTTCAGCTGCGATGGTGGAGACAGGCTCTGGAGACGAGGCGCAATCAGCTCTGATCAAACAGCGCGTCTGACGTGCCCGCATCATCCGCGCCGACAACCTGATCCAGCGAGATCGCCAGCGGCCCGACCTGCACGGTCTTGTCGGCAACCCAGATGTTCACGTCCAGCGCACCGCCTTCGATGGCCCTCGTCCGCGCACGCCAACTCTGGGCTTCCCATGCCAGCTCCTGCAGGAACAGCGCGCCCTCGCGGCCGGTCAGGCCGTTCGACGCAGCATCTTCCAGCACCTGCGCCAGCTGCGCATATCCCTGCCGCGCCGCCTGCAGCACCAGGGCATTGGCAGAAACCTTGCGCACGGTCTTGAAGCCGGCAAGCTGGAGCAGCTCTTCAATCTCCTGGTCCGTCGCCAGCTGCGGCTCGGCCCATGCGGAGGCGAACGCCTGCGGCGGCGTCTTCTTGGTCCTGCGCGTCGTGTCGAGGAACACCCAGCGCCCCTTGTCGTCCAGCGCGCGCACAACACGCCCGACGAGTCCCGCCTTGTGATCGGCGAACGCAAACGCCTCGATCGAAAGAATGGCCGGCAGCGATCCGTCGACAAACCCGCGCGGACGATCCACCTCGCCAGCCGTCACCACGGCATTCGGCGCGGACTCCGCCAGGCGCGTCACACACTCGCTGCGCCATTCGGACACCAGCGCGCGCCGTCCCGATTGTCCCGCGAACGTGCTCAGCAATCCGCCATCTGCGCCGATGAAACCGATATCGCCCGGACCATTGGCCAGTTCCAGCGTCGCATCGATCATGCGCGTATCCAGCGCGAACGATCCCGGCGCCAGCCTGCCCTCGCCCCACAGCGTCTCCAGCGCGCGGATGCGCACGGCCGCGCCATTGATCACCTGGTTGCGATTGGGCGCCTTGGCGGGCGCTGCCTCTTCCGGCGCCTCGGCCACAACGGGTTCAGGCTTGATCTCGGCAGGCTTCTCGACGGGCTTCTCGGCAGGCTTTTCCGTCGCCGCCGCCGCAGGCTTGTCCGCCGGCTTGCCATCGGCGCCAGCCGCTTCTTCGCCGCCTTCCGGAGGGGTATAGTCACGACCACTCCACCAGGCGCCGAAACGCCCGGCGATATCGCCTCCAGCCAGTTTTTTCACCTGCGCAAGCATCGCGCGCGTAAGCCCTTGAACCGTATCCCCAGGAGCCTCCTACCCTAGGCGACTTTGGTTAATTTTCGGGCATACCCAGTACGTTGAATTTCAACGGTTTGAGGCCGTCTGCGCTCCGTTTGCGGGGCTTTTCGCCGGACCCCACGGCAGTGGCGGCGCCCCGGACGGCAGCTGATTCCCCGGCTGACGCGCGAAGGCCAGGATATCCCGCCACACCGTCTCGGCCTGCAGGTCGTTCATCAGCATGTGATAGCCATTGGCGTAGTACGCGGTGCGGATATGCGCCGGCATCTTTTCCGCCGCCCGCTGCACCCCGTCCGGCAGGATCACCTCGTCCTTCGCGCCATACAGGAACAACGTCGGCACGCTGGCCGGCAGCTTCACGATCCGGTCGTCCGCCTCCTCCATGATCGACACGACACCATAGACGCTGTCGATCCGGTTGGATTTCTGCACCAGCGGGTTGGCCCACATCTCGCGCAGTTTGGGGATGTTGTCGGTCGTCGTGACGCGCACGCCCTCTGGCGGCACCACCACCCAGTCCGGCCGCACATGCGAGGACACCCACAGGCTCGCGCCATACAGCCAGGGCAGCGTCTGCCACCCGCGCAAGCCGGGCGCCGACAGGACCAGCGCATCAGCATCCGGCGGATCATCCTCGGCAAACGCCGTGATCGCCATTGCCCCGCCCATGCTCTCGCCCACCACAGCGATCTTCGCGTGCGGGTGCCTCTCGCGAGCAATCGCCACCGCCGTATCAAGATCGCGCCGCATCACATCGTGCTGCGGCCATACCATCCACCCGGGCGACCGCCCGAACCCGCGCTGGTCATACGCATAGACCGCCGCCCCCTGCGACGCCCACCAGGCGCCCGCGGATTTGAACGTCCCCGCATAATCATTCATGCCGTGAACCGCGACGATCACCACATCCGGCTCAGTGCGATAGACCGCCGCCGAAGCCGCACACGCATCCACCCGCGTCGCTACAATCCCCGCGCCGGCATCACACGGCCCCAACCCCGCGCCCGCCCGCGCTCGCGGTTGATAGACATCCAGTCCCAGCCTAGCCCCATCGAACGACGTAAACACATTCCCCGAAAACCCCGGCGGGTCGGGCGTCTCAATCTGCAATGCGCCTTGCTGAAGGGGAGCGCATGCGGACACGAGCGCAAGTGCAAGAAGGAAAGGCGCGAACGCCGCTTTCACTGTCATGTCGGCTCGCACGCTCCTCTCGCGTCCGGGATGACACTCTAGGGTATCGGGCAAGCGCGTCATGAGCGGGTTGAACCCCGTAGCTTATCCATCCGTATACTTTGCCGCGAACTCCCCGCTCGTCCATACTGAACAGCACACGCGCGAAAGGTTCCATATGTCAGGCCCCATCGAACTCACGATCGAACCCCGGGAGCGCGATATCGGCGGCTTTTCCGTCCGCCGCCTGCTACCCTTCGTACAGCGCCGCAATGTCGGCCCCTTCGTCTTCTTCGACCATCTCGGCCCCGCCGTCTTCCCGCCGGGCCAGGGCATCGACGTGCGCTCCCACCCCCATATCGGCCTAGCGACTGTCACCTGGCTGTTCGACGGCGCGCTCGACCATCGCGACAGCCTGGGCACGCAGAAGACCATCCGCCCCGGCGCCGTGAACTGGATGACGTCCGGCAATGGAATCGTCCATTCCGAACGCACGCCGCCCGCCGAACGCGCCGCAGGCCATCGCATCGAAGCGATCCAGACCTGGGTCGCACTCCCCCTCACCCACGAGGACCAGTCGCCCACCTTCCAGCACTATCCCGCCGACGTGCTCCCACGCATCTCCGCGGGCGAGGCCACCGGCGTGCTCATCTCCGGCGAAGCCTACGGCCAGCGCTCGCCCGTGGAATTCCCCGCCGGCATCTGCCAGCTCGTCCTCACCGCCAACGCCGACACCACGATCGAAGTCCCCGACGCGCCGGAACTCTGCCTCTACGTAGTCTCCGGCCAGGCCGAAGTCGGCGGCAAGACTCTCAGCGACGCCACCATGGCAATCCTCAGCCCCGAACGCCCCATCCACGTCGCCCTGAAGCAAGGCACGCGCATCATGTTCGCCGGTGGCGACCCGCTCGACGCCCCGCGCCATATCGAGTGGAACTTCGTCGCCTCATCGAAAGAGAAGCTGGCGAAAGCCGCGGCCGACTGGCGCGCCTCCATCGCCGCCGGCTTCACCGGCTCCCACTTCACCCAGCCCCCTGGCGAGACCGCCTGGATCCCCCTCCCCGGCGACCCCCAGCCCCCCGGCCTGGACCACGTGCCAGACGATCACGGCGCGGAATGGGAAAGCTGACGCAAAAACTTCAGACCGCCGGGAACTGCTCCTCGCCAGCCACGTTGATCCAGCGAACCGAACGAATTCGAAGGACGCAAGTCTGGAAAGTTCAGCCGGTCCTGAAAGAGCCAGCGCCTCACGGTGCTGGCTCTTTTAGTTTTGGATCGCGCCCCGCGGACATTTCCGCCCCTTGCCCCCTGCCGATCCGCGGATAATGTCCCCCGCAATCGAGGGAGTTCCGGATGAAAATTCGAATTTTGGCGGCGGCAGGCATGCTGTCCGTTCTTCTTGCTGGCTGCGGCGGCGAAACGCCCGCGCCCGCTGAGCCTGCTGCGCCTTCCGGCCCGGTCGGCGCCAAGCTCACAACAACAGCCGAAATCACGGCCGCCGACCTCGGCGCGCGCGTCCAGGAACTGGCCGACGACAAGTACGAAGGCCGCGGCCCGGGCACTGTCCCCGGCGAAGCCTCTGCCCAGTGGATCGCCGACGAATTCGCCCGCGCGGGCCTTGCCCCCGGCAACCCGGACGGCACCTACTTCCAGAAGGTCGAGATGGTTGCACAGACCGTCGACCCCGCCACCTCTTCGCTCAAAATTGCCGGCCCCGAAGGCAAGAGCTGGGATCTCAAGCTCGGCCCCGACGCCGTCTTCATCACCAAGGACCAAGCCAACGCCACGGTCTCCTTCGCTGACTCGGATCTCGTCTTCGTCGGCTATGGCGTCGTTGCGCCGGAAGCAAACTGGAACGACTACGCCGGTCTCGACGTGAAGGGCAAAACCGTCGTCATGTTCGTGAACGACCCCGGCTTCGTCACCAACGACCCGAAGCTCTTTAACGGCAAGGCCATGACCTACTACGGCCGCTGGACCTACAAGTTCGAGGAAGCCGCCCGCCAGGGCGCCACCGCCGCGCTTATCATCCACGAGGATATTCCCGCAGCTTACGGCTGGGGCGTCGTCGAAGGCTCGTGGACCGGCGAACAGTCCGATCTCGTGCGTCCGGACGCCGGTGCATCACGCGCCAAGCTCGAAGGCTGGATCCAGCTCAAGCACGCCACCGACCTGTTCAAGGCCGCTGGCCTCGACATCGACGCGATGCGCGCAGCCGCGAACAAGCCCGGCTTCAAGCCCGTCGCCATGACCGGCCTTAAGGCCTCCGCCACGCTCAACCAGACGATCCGTAAGGAAACGTCCCGCAACGTGATCGCTACGATCAAGGGCTCCGAAGCGCCCGACGAACACCTGCTGCTCATGGGTCACTGGGACCATCTCGGCAAAGGCACGAGCGATGATCCGACCGCCGATGTGATCAACAACGGCGCCGTCGACAACGCCACCGGCACCGCCGCCTTGATGGAAATAGCCGAGAAACTCGCCTCGGGCCCCGCGCCCAAGCGCTCGGTCACGTTCCTCGCAGTCACGCTCGAAGAATCCGGCCTCCTCGGCTCGGCCTATTTCGGTGAGACGCCGCTCATCCCGCTGAAGAACATTGTCGGCGGCATCAACCTCGACGCCCTCTCGCCCTCTGGCCCTGCGAAAGACGTTGTCGTCGTGGGCGCCGGCGCGTCGCAACTTGAAGACCTGCTCGCCACGGTCCTCGCCGAAAGCGGTCGCACGATCCGACCCGACCCGACGCCCGAGAACGGCTACTTCTACCGCTCGGACCACATCAGCCTCGCCAAGAAGGGCGTGCCAATGCTCTACATCGACTCGGGTGTCGATCTCGTCGAAGGCGGCGTCCCCGCCGGCGAAGCCTTCGCCAAGTCCTACACCGACGAGCGCTACCACAAGCCCGCCGACGAGTATGACGCCTCCTGGAACCTCGCCGGCATCGAAGCCGACGTGAAGGTCGCCAGCGAAGTCATCTCCCGCCTCGCCAACTCCACCGACTGGCCGAACTGGCGCGACGGCAACGAGTTCCGCGCTCTCCGCGACGCACAAAGGGCGGCACCGTAAGGCTCACAACTCGCAAGACGATAAAGGGCGGAGCCAAAAGCTCCGCCCTTTTTTGTTTGCTCTCTAGACCAACCCTCACCACCACTAGTCATCCCGGAAGCGCGAAGCGCTATCCGGGACCCATTCCTCCACTCCGACACTCTCACGATGGATCCCGGGTCTCGCCGCCGGCTCGCTCGGGATGACACCTTTGATATGGCGCCTATCGTTCAATAGTCCTTATGGTGAGCCTGTCGAACCACGAGGCCGCGCTCACAAACCTCAGCCACTTCCCGCCACCCCAATCCGCGCTACTCTCCGCCCAAGCCGGAGACCCCCATGCCGCTCGACCGCACCAAACTCCACAAAGGCTTCCAGACCTACCTCACCAACGCCGAAGCCGCCTCCGGCAAGACCTACGACGACTTCGCGTCGATCCTCACAAAATCAAAACTCACTAAACACGCCGAACTCCGCGCCCACCTGTTGGAGAAAGCCAACCTCGGCCACGGCCACGCCAACGCCGTCGTCGCGATCTGGCTGCAGCAGAGCGGAAAACCGGCGCCGGCGAAGAAAGCCGCGAAGACCCCGGCAAAGAAGAAGTGATACCCGCCCTTTTCGGGGTCATCCTCGGGTCAGCGGAAGGCGCATCCCGGGGATCTCGGTTGATGCATCGAAGGGAACAGCAACGTATCCCACCGCCGCTCGCAACAGAGATCCTCGGCACAAGGCCGAGGATGACCCCGGCTGATGATGTACAGATCGCTGCTTCTAGACCGCCCGCGTCATGAACCGGCTGAACGGATCATCCGTGTAGTCCCCGAACGGCCCGCACATCACAAACCCCGCGCTCTCATACAGCGAGATCGCCGGGGCAAACGCCTCTGTCGACCCCGTCTCCAGCCACAGCGCTTTCAGCCCCATCGCGCGCGCCTCGCGCAGAATATGCTCCAGCATCGCCCGCCCCGCGCCGCGCCCGAGAAACGCGTCCGCCACCCGCATCGACTTGATCTCGCCATTGGCGTCATCAAGCTTCTTCAGCGCCCCCATGCAGGCGATCTCATCCCCCAGCCACCCCGACCAGAAGGTCACCCCCGGCGCCCGCAGCTTGTCGACATCGAACGCATGCACGCTGCAAGCCGGTGAATTCTCATGCATGCCCGCCAGATGCCGCCTCACCAGCGCCTGGGTGGCTGCGGAGGAAAGATCGTCGACGCGAAACTCAATCATCAATACCCTCCGCTAGAATGCGGCAACGCATAGACATTCCGCGACAGCCCATCCGGAAACACCTCACGCGCAATCAACCGTCCGCCCAACTTGAGCGCAAGGCTCCGCGCCGCAACGTTCTCGTCATTCATGTGCGTCTCGACCTGGCTCCAGCCAAGCTCCCGATAAGCAAAACCCACCACCGCGCGCGAAGCCTCGAACGCATATCCATTGCGTCGCGCCTCGGGGACGATCCACCATGTCAGCTCGGATCGCGGCCAGCCTTGCGGCCAGAACAGGCCGGCCCCGCCCACCATCTGGCCAGACCCCTTCACGACAACCGCCCACATGCCAAACCCGCGCAGACGCCAATGCCCCAGATCGATCGCGAGCCTGCGCCACGCCGCGCCGGAATTCATCGGCCCGCCATAAGCAGCCGATGCTTCCGCATCTGCGTAGAACCGCTCGTAAACCGGAAAATCTTCGGCGCCCAACGCCCGCAGTACAAGGCGGTTCGTCTCGATGTGCGGCGCGTCCATGACGACCCCCAGACCTTGGCCTACATCCGATCAGGCGTCTCAATCCCGATCAGCCCCAGCACAAGCTCCAGCTGCTTCAGCGTCGCCAGCGCCAGCGCCAACCGCGAGCCCTGCTTGCCCTTGTCGCTCTCCGCCATCACCGGCGCCGCCGCATAGAAGCTCGAGAACGCCTGCGCTAGCGCATAGGCGTGCTCGCACAGAATATGCGGCATCCGCTTGTCATACGCCCCGCGCAGCGCGTCGTTGAACGCGTCCAGCTGCAGCACCAGCGCCCGCTCCGCATCGAGCTCGACAGCAATCGGTCCGGCCACAACACCCGCCGCCTCCGCCCGCCGCGCCAGCGACTTGATGCGCACCGCAGCGTAAAGAAGATAGGGGCCCGTCTTCCCCTCGAACGACACGAAGCGATCCAGATCGAAGATGTAGTTCGTCGTCCGCACGTTCGAGAGATCCGAGAACTTGATCGCGGCCACCGCAACCTTGTGCGCAATCTCCGCCCGCTCAGCCTCGGATGCGTCCGCACCCAGCTCAGCCTCCGCCATGCGGGCCGCCGCTGTCGCATCCGCCTGCGCGATCAATTCGTAAAGCTTCAGGACGCCGCCATCGCGCGTCTTGTAGGGCTTGCCGTCAGCGCCGTTCACTGTGCCGAACCCCAGATGCTCCAGCGAGCTTTCCGGCATCAGGCCCGCGCGGTCGCTCGCGCGGAACACCTGTTCGAAATGCAGCGCCTGCCGCTGGTCCACCACGTACATCGTCAGCTGCGGATCGATGCTCTGCTTTCGGTCCACAATCGTGCCGAGGTCCGAACCGTGATAGCCGATCGCGCCATCGCGGTTCACCAGGATAATCGGCGGCATCTCCTTCTTGTCGCTGTCGCGCGCGACGCGCACGATCCACGCGCCCGCATCCAGCTCCGCAATCCCGCGCGCCTTCAGGTCATCGACCAGCGCCGGGATGAACGGCTCCGCGTCGCTCTCGCCCTTCCACAGATCGAACTTGACGCCCAGGCTCGCACACTCACGCTCCAGACCCACGCGCGTCACATTGCAGAAATGCTTCCACAGCGCGCGATAGCCTGGCCGCCCGCTCTGCAGTTCCTGCGTCGCCTTGCGATCCTCATCCCGCCGAGCCTCATCCGTCTTCGACTTCGCAGAAGCCTGCGGATAAAGCCGCCCGAGATCGTCCATAGAAACCGGGCTCGTCTCCGGATACGGCCCCGTGAACCCCGCATCGAAATACGGCAGCCCGGGCTGCTCCAGCTTCACCTCGTTGATCAGCTGCCCCATCTGGAGCCCCCAATCGCCGAGGTGCACATCGCTGGTCACAGCGTCGCCCATGAACCGGAACAGCCGCTGCAGACTGTCCCCGATCACCGTCGAGCGCAGGTGCCCGATGTGCATTTCCTTGGCGACGTTCCACCCGCCAAAATCGATCACCACACGCCGCGGCTCGGCAACACGCCCAGCGCCCGAGCGCGCATCATCCGCCACCTGCTGCGCTCGCGCCGACAGCGCCACGCCCGATAGCTTCACATTGATGAACCCCGGCCCCGCAACTTCCGCGCTCGCCACGATGTCCACGCCGTGCAAAGCCGCTACGACGCCATCCGCAATATCGCGCGGGTTCTTGGCAAGCTTCTTGGCCGCCGCCATCGCGCCATTGCACTGGAAGTCCGCCAGGTCCGGCCGGTCCGACCGGCGCATCGCCCCGAGCGACGCCTCCAACCCCAACGCCACAAAGGCTTCGCCCGCTGCGGACGAAAGCAGGTCGGCAAGTTCAGCTGATTTGGTCATTGGGCTAAGTCCGGAAGGAGAGGCGAAAAGCCCCGCCGGACTACTTCGGCGTGGCGGGCGGCGCAACGTTGATGGTGAAGCGGGTGCCGCTTCGGTTGTAGGCCAGCTGCTCCGGCGTCAGGTCAAACCCGACAATCACCTCGAAGTTCGAGCCCGAAACCGTCTCGTTTGCGCGCGGGATCACGATTCCCGGCACGCTCTCGGTCACGCGCACGATGTCCGCGCCTGCCGGCCACGTCACCGGAATGTCGAAGCGCTCCTTGGCCAGCACGCTGCGGTCGCGGCGCGTTACGGTCACGAACACCGGATAGGTGTGCGTCATCCCCTCCGCCTTCGGCCCGCGGCCAAACGCGAAGTCGATTTCGATCTCCATCGTGATCGGGTTGGTTTCGATATACCGACAGAACCCGCGGACGCCCTCAACCTGGCCCGTGAAGCCGACATTCTCGTGCCGCTCCGGCCCGATCACTTCAACCACGCGGCTCGCGTCATACAGCGCCCCGGCCACCGGGCACGGGCCAACGTTCGGGCTGTCGTCCAGCGCCGAGAGGTCCACCCCCTGGCAGCTCGCCAGCAGCAGGGCCGGCAGGGCGACAAACGCAGACGCAAAACGCTTCACTGGCACATCCTGGGGCTGGGCCCACCCGGATGGAATCCGGGCCGCCGACATCCTTGATGGGCCGGTGATAGCCCCGAACCGCGCCCGGGCGCAACGCTGCTAACTGCCCAAGAATCGCCGCTTTTGCGCGGCCTGCGGCTGCTGAGCATTAGCCAGCAGGCAATAGGCAGTAGTAATACTGGCGCAATACTCCAAACCCGCCCGCTTACCGCCTGCCTGCCCATTGCCTACTGCCCCACACCGCCCCCACATCCGGTACCGATGTCAAAACCTCCCCTCTCCATCCTCCTCGCCGCGCCCCGGGGCTTCTGCGCCGGCGTCGATCGCGCGATCCAGATCGTGGAACAGGCGCTGGTGAAATGGGGCGCCCCCGTCTTCGTGAGGCACGAGATCGTCCACAACGCCCACGTTGTGAAACGCCTCGAAGCCATGGGCGCCGTCTTCGTCGAGGAACTCTCCGAATGCCCGGATGATCGCCCCGTCGTCTTCTCCGCCCACGGCGTTCCGAAAGTCGTCCCCGCCGAAGCCGCTCGCCGCGAGATGACCTTCGTCGACGCCACCTGCCCCCTCGTGTCCAAGGTCCACGCCGAAGCGCAGAACCACGCCCGCGCCGGCAACCACATTCTCCTCATCGGCCACGCCGGTCACCCCGAAGTCGTCGGCACGATGGGCCAACTCGATCCCGGCGCCATGACGCTGATCGAGACCGTGGAAGATGCCGAAACCTTCCAGCCTGCCAGCGCCACGCGCCTCGCCTACGCCACGCAGACCACGCTCTCCGTCGACGACACGAAAGACATCGTCGCCACCCTCCGCCGCCGCTTCCCCGACATGGCCGAGCCCCGCAAGGACGACATCTGCTACGCCACCACCAACCGGCAGGAAGCCGTCAAGGCGATGGCCCACGAAGCCCAACTTGTCCTCGTCATCGGCGCAGCCAACTCCTCCAACTCGGTCCGCTTAAAAGAAGTGGCCGAACGCTCTGGCGCCAACAGCGCCCACCTCATCGCCTCCGCCGACAACATCGACTGGTCCTGGTTCAACGGCGTCTCGACGCTCGGCCTCACCGCCGGCGCCTCCGCCCCCGAAACTCTGGTCCAGGGCGTCATCGCCGCCTGCCGCGCCCGCTTTGAAGTCTCGGTGAAAGAAATCATCACCGCCCAGGAAGACGTCGTCTTCCGCATCCCGAGAATCCTCGAAGGCGCCTGAGCAGGATCGGCTGACCGCTCCAATTCAGACTACCCCCACGGCGCCCCTTGCCTCCCGCGCCGCGCCGCTGCCTACTGTCCCGCATGAACCGTCGCCATTTCCTCCTCGCCTCCGCCGCCACCGCAGCCCTCGCCGCCTGCGCCTCGCCGCCGCTCGCGAACATGCCCACGCGCAAGCCCAGTATCGTGCTGATCCTCGCTGACGATCTTGGCTATGGCGATCTCGGCGTCTCCGGCGCACGCCTCATCCGCACGCCCAATCTAGATCGCATGGCCGCCGAAGGCGCCCGCCTCACCAGCTTCTACGCCTCCGCGAACGTCTGCACGCCCAGCCGCGCAGGTCTCCTCACCGGGCGCTATCCCATCCGCACCGGCCTTGCCCGCGACGTGATCCGCCAGACTGACACGCATGGCCTGCCCCCCTCCGAAATCACCATCGCTGAGGCGCTCAAGCCCGACTACGCCACCGCCATCGTGGGCAAATGGCACCTCGGCCACGTCGCTCCCTTCTGGCCGCCGACCCAGCATGGTTTCGACCTCTTCCACGGCCTGCCCTACAGCCACGACATGCTCCCGCTTGCGATGAGCACGGCAAGCAACGCCGGCGTTGAGATAATCGACGACACGCCCGACATGGACCGCCTCACCGAACAGTTCTTCGCGCGCGGCCTCCGCTTCATCGATGACAACAAGGACCGCCCCTTCTTCCTGCTGCTTACGCTCACCGCGCCGCACGTGCCGCTTGATCCGCACCCCGATCACGCAGGCCACAGCCAGGCCGCCGAGTACGGCGACGTTGTCGAAGAGATCGACGCCAATGTCGGCCGCCTGCTCGAGAAGCTGAAAGCGCTTGGACTGGACAACGACACGCTTGTCATCCTCACCTCCGACAACGGCCCGTGGTTCGAAGGCTCCGCCGGCGGCTTGCGCGATCGCAAGGGCGGCGCCGGATGGGAAGGCGGCTACCGCGTGCCCTTCATCGCCCGTCAGCCCGGCCGCATCCCCCCGGGCCTCGTCAGCGGCTCCATCGCGATGAACATCGATCTTCTGCCGACGCTCGTGAACTGGGCTTCGGAAGACATGCCGCAGGCCACACTCGACGGCGCCGACATCGCCTCACTGCTCACCCAGCCGCGCGCACCCTCGCCGCACGACGAACTGGTCTATTTCATCAACGAAGACGTCGCCGCCATCCGCACACAGAAATTCAAATACGTGGTGCGCAGCCACTACCGCACCTTCCTCGCCGACCTGGACGGTGCCAACCGCACCGACTGGGCCGTGCTCGTCGACATGGAAAATGACCCGGAAGAATCTTACGACGTCTCGTCCCTGCACCCCGATGTGCTCGCCGACATGCAGTCCCGCATCGCAAGAGCGCGAGCGACCTTCGATCCGCTCAGGACACCTACTCCGCCGGTCGCCCCGCCGCGTTGAACTTCACCGCCTCCCGCACCAGCGCCGTCAGCGCCTTCGGATCAACCGCCCCACCCTCAGCCACATCAACCGCCCGTCGCGTCGCTCCTTTGTCGGCGGCATTGAACAGCCCGCCCGGATCCTTCAGCTTCGCGCCGTGCATGAAGGTCAGCTTCACCTTGTCCTTGTAGCGCTCCCCGGTGCAGATGATCCCGTTCAACTCCCACACGGGGACGCCCGCCGGGTTCGAAGGCTTCCGCCACTTCACCGTCTCAACAATCCCCGGCGCCGCGTTCATGATGATCCCGCGCAACGTCTCCAGAGTCTCGACACGCCAGTCTGCGCCCTGGGCCTTCTTCGCCAGAACTTTCTTCGCAGCAGTCTTCTTCGCAACAGCCATAATACCCTCCCTACATCTTCTCGCCCGGCAGCTTGCTCGCCTGTCTCACCCAGTCGGCAAACTGCTTCTCGTCGAACTCGCTTTCGTGCACATGCAGATAGCGCACGCCCTTCACCTTCGATGTCTCAGGCGGCGGCGGCTTCAGGTCCTCGCCGCGGAAGAATGTCACCTTGATGTATTTCGCGTAGACATGAAACGCGAGGAACCACGTCCCGTCGCCAAGGCCATAAAGGGGCGTGTTCCACTTCACCGCCTTCGCACTCTTCGGAACAACGCGCATAACGATCGCATCGATCTCCACGCCGACCGCCTTCGTCCACCCCGGCATCGCCTTGATGAACGCCTGCACCACCTTGTCGCCTTCGCCCTTGGCGATCTGCGGATTCCCGCCCGACAGCCGCACCACGCCATCCGCATCCGGCTTAAGCGGCGGACGCTTCTTCGCGGAGCCTTTCTTCTTCACCCCAACCTTCTTCGCCGTCGCCACGCCTCACCCCTCCTTCGTCAGCAGCATATCCAGCTTGTCGAAAAACTGCTTCCAGCCCGCGTGCGCCCCACCAAAAGCCTGCTTCTGATCGGTGCGGAATCCCGCCTGCTCCATGCGCAGCATTGTTCCGGTCGCGGTGGGCGTAAGGGTGAACGTCACCACACTTTTCAGATTATAGGCCGCGTGCGCATGAACGAAATCCCAAGTGTAGGATAGCGTCCGCTTCGGCTCGATCTCGAGCACTTCGCAATCCAGCACACCGCCCCATTCGCCGGACAGCTTGAACTTGTGGCCCACCTGCGGGGCGAAATCGTTCTTCATCAGCCACTCCTGCATCAGATGAGGCTGCGTCAGCGCGCGCCAGAGCTTGTCCGCCGCATGCGGAAACTCACGCTCGACGACAACGCTGCGTGTCTCGCTTACGGGAGCGGTCATTGATCCATCCTCTTCAACAGGTCTTCCAGCTTGTCGAACTTCGCCTCCCAGAAGCCGGCCATCTGGCTGGTCCAGTCGATCAGCGGCGCCAGCGCGCCAAGCTGTGCGCTGTAATGCGTCTCGCGCCCCTGATGTCGCCCACGCACCAGCCCCGCCTGCTTCAGCACGCCAAGATGCTTGGACACCACCGGCTGAGACACGCCCGCCTTCGCCGTCAGCGCGCCAACCGTCTTTTCCCCCTCGCGACACAGCCGCTCGAAAATCGCCCGCCGCGTCGGGTCGGACAGAGTCCGGAAAAGTGTGTCGTGAACCTTCGACATGAAAACGCATACCCCGTCGGCTATGAATCGACGTATAGCCATACAGGTATGAGTGCGTCAACTGGAAGCCTTGGCCTCAGCTTGTCATCCCGGCCGCAGCGAAGAGCAGAGCCGGGACCCATTTTCACCTCCCCGACACTCGAACGACGGGCCCCGGACAGCCCTCCGGGCTTCCGGGACGACGGGTTGTGAGCTCGGCCCAACGCATTCCCTTGCCAGCCGCAGCGCCTCTCCCTATCCAGCATCTATGGCCGTCTACACAGACATCGACGACACAACGCTTGCAACGTTCCTGGATGAGTACGATCTCGGGCCGGCGTTAGCGTTCAAGGGCATCGCCGAGGGCGTGGAAAATTCCAACTTCCTGCTCGAGACGCCCAAGGGCCGCTACATCCTCACCGTCTTCGAAAAGCGCGCGAGACGCGAAGACCTGCCCTTCTTCATGGGAATGATGGGCCATCTTGCCGCGAAAGACTTCCCCGCACCGCTGCCCGTGCCTGCGCGCGACGGCAATCCGCTGCGCGAGATCCAAGGCAAGCCCGCCGTCATCTGCACCTTCTTGCAGGGCATGAGCCCCCGCCGGCCCAGCCTCGAACAGTGCCGCGAACTCGGCCAGGCACTCGGCCAGTTCCACTTCGCGCTTGGCGATTTCCGCATGCGCCGCCCCAACGATCTATCGATTTCCGCCTGGCCCACCCTTTGGGCCGGCCGCGCGGCTGAAGCCGACGCCCTCTCGCCGGGTCTCGCCTCGCAGGTCGATGGCGACATGGAATTCCTCAAGGCCAACTGGCCGAAGACGCTGCCGGGCGGCGCCATCCACGCCGACCTCTTCCCCGACAACACCTTCTTCCTTGATGGCAAACTGTCCGGCGTCATCGACTTCTATTTCGCGAGCTCCGATTTCCTCGCCTACGATCTCGCAGTCTGCCTCAACGCTTGGTGCTTCGAACGGCGTGGCGAGTTCAACCTGACCAAGGGCCGCGCGCTCATCGCCGGCTACGAAACCGTCCGCCGCCTCGAACCAAGAGAGCGCGCCGCCCTCCCCATCCTCTGCCGCGGCGCCGCCATGCGCTTCTTTCTCACCCGCCTCGTCGACCTCGCCGCCACGCCAAAAGATGCCCTGGTAAAGCCCCACAACCCCCTCGACTACGCCGAACGCCTCGGCTTCCATCGCCAGGCAAAGTCGCCGGAGGATTATGGGGCGTGAGCAACCCATGGACCTGATCCGCCGCACCGCCCGCACGCTCGCCAGTCTCGTCATCGCCGCCGTCGGCGGCTGCGCAATCGTGCATGTGTTCGCCATGCTGTTCGCCTATGGCGTGATGCTGGTCCAGGGCGAGCCGATGGAAATCCATCCCGGCCTGTTCGCCGGAGCCTTCTGGGTCGGCGGAATGCAGGGCGCCAGCATCCTTCCCGTCGCCGTTCCACTCGGCGCGCTGCTTCACCTTGCACTGATGCGCATGGGCCGCACGGGTCTGCTGCCTTATCTCGGCACCGCCCTAGTCATTGCTGCCGCGTCCGCCCTGTGCCTAGGCCTCTTGAACGGCTTCGCGTTCAACCTCGCCTTCGCGATCATGGCAGTCGCTGCCGGCCTGCTCGGCGGATGTCTCTTCTGGACAGCACGCCGCCCGGACCGCGACAATCCAGCATCGATCCAGCAGGCCGTATGATTGACGCATCAAGAGCCGCGAACGCCTCAACCCATCCGAGAAATCTTCCTCGCCGCCGCGCGCAGCAGTGCCCGCGCATAGAAGGCATGCACCGGCTGCAACAAACGAAAGCCAGCAGTCGGCCGCGGATTCCCCGCCCTGTCCTTCGCGCCCGGCACAACAGCCGATCCGAAATACAGCTGCGTCCCCGCCACACCATCGCGCCTCGGCCCAACCATCAGCCAGCTGCGCGTCGCCTTCGCAAAGTCGCAGACCAACAACTGATCCTGCGCCCGCCCCTCGACTGTCCACGCCGCGAACTTCTGCGCCCTCCCTTCAGCAAGTGCACGAGCATCTTCGTCCGTGCAGCCGCGCCCGATCAGGAACAGCACGAACCGCTCGCACTTGAACAATCCCGTCGTGTAGAACTCGTCGACATACTCCGCCGGACTCACCACGCGCCCCACCGAAGCCGTGAAGCAGTCCGTGTAAGCCCCCGGCATATCGCGATAACGCTGAAGCAGAGCGCCATCCGGGAGAGAGCATGCCTCCACCTTCACGGGTTCGCGACCGCGACGAACACGCCAACCGCAATCATCGCAACAATCACCAGCATGACCTTCCAGAGCGGCACATGAGCCTTCTCCACTTCAGCCACCGGCTCAACAACCGGCGCCGCCACCGCCCCGCCGCGCAGACGCACTATCCCCTCCGGCTCATAGTCCGCCATCGTCCGCCGCTGGCCGAGGCCGATCGTGTCGAACGCGTCGTTCTCCCCCTCGGGCACAACGCCGATCCGGCGCAGCGCCTGGTTGATCGGCCCCGCCCATTCCGCCCGCGCAGGCTCCATCTTCACGCGGCCATCGACATACGCCATCGCGGATTGCCCGCCCGTCCCGCCGAAATACTCGGTCTCGACATAGGCGAGCGCCCCGCCCTCCGCCGTCGCCGCAGCCAGCACCGCATCCAGCCCCGCCGGAGCAAAATCCAGCGCATCGGAACGCACCGCATCCGTATGCGCGGCTGCCACCGCATCGTAGAGCGCCTCGTCCACAGGAATTGCCTGCCACCCGCCCACGAGGTCCACGGCCCGCGAGCCCGGCCACGCCTGTAGGAAGGCGGCAATCCCGCCCTCACGCCCGATGATCAGTCTCACACTGTGTGTCATGCCTTCCGCCTATCACGAGTCTTGACGCAGCCCGCAAACGCCCCGACCTCACGTCCATGACCGACACAATCGAAATCTGGACTGATGGCGCCTGCTCAGGCAATCCCGGCCCTGGCGGCTGGGGCGCGCTCATCCGCATCGACGGCGCCGAAACCGAACTCCACGGTGGCGAGCCCGCTACCACCAACAACCGCATGGAGCTGATGGCCGCCATCGCCGCGCTGGAATCGCAGCCCAAGGGCTCGCGCGTGATCCTGCATACCGATAGCCAGTATGTGAAGGACGGCCTCACCAAGTGGATCATCAACTGGAAGCGCAATGGCTGGAAGAACGCCGCCAAGGAGCCGGTGAAGAACAAGGATCTCTGGATCCGCCTCGACACTGCCGCCGCCGAACACAAGGTCGACTGGCGCTGGGTCAAAGGCCACTCCGGCCACGCCGAAAATGATCGCGCCGACGCTCTGGCGCGTCTGGGGTGCGATGAGAACCGGGTAAGACGTTAGTCCTTTTGCAGCGCTGCTGTCTCTAAGCTAGGGTCAGACATTCAGGACCCGCTATGCACGTCGAAATCGCCGAAGAACGCATCCTCATCCTGACCGACGCCGTCGGGGCCGATCAGGCGCGTACACTCGCCTGGGGCAAGAAGAGCGAAGCTTTTGGCGCCTTCGCCCGCATCGGCGGCTTCATCTCGCGACCAAAGGAAGAGGACTACGAGATCGTCTACAGCGAACTCCGCCTCCAGCCCTTCTGGCGTATTTCGGCCTCGACCACCCACGTCTACGACCGCCAGCGCCAGCACAAGCTGAAGGTCTCGCCCGAAGTTGAATCGGTGTCATTCGGCGAGCAGGCCTTTCCGGCAATCAAGGGCCTCGCCACCGTCACCCTGATCGAGAACTGCCGCGAGGCGAGCCAGCGCGACTGGCTGTTCGACGGCCTCACCAAGAAGGGCGAGCCCGGCCTCAAGGCCTATCTCGCCACCGAGCCGAAGTCCGTCACGCCTGACGAGCTCAACGACATGGCCCGCGCCGGCGCCGTCGTCCTCCCGCCGCAGGCCAAACCTTCGATGCTGACGCGCGACGTGATCTCGCAGTCGATCCGCAAGATCGAAGCAGACCGCATCATCGAGGAGACGATGCGCATAGACGCCATCGATCTCATCTACCGCCCTGTCTACGCCCATCGCCTCAAATGGCAGGGCAAGGAAACGGTGGTGGAGGTAGACGCCGTGCTGGGCGAAACGAAAACCGCCGGCACGACCTTCGAGAACTATGTCGGCAAGCTGGTCGACCGCGAACTACTGCTGGATGCCGGCCTCGAAGCTGCCAACATGGTCCTGCCGGGCGTCACGCTCGCGCGCATCATCGTCAGCAAGGCCGCAAAGTTCAACGCGAAGACCTGAGGCTGCTAACTCCCCCGCACTTTCAGAACGCCCCTGTCGGCCCCAGTGATCGTGACCTTGTCGCCGGCGTTGATCGGGCCATCACCCTGGGCAAGCCACACCGTGTCGCCCACCTTCACCTTACCGCTCCCGTCATCAAACGCCGTGGTTGCGTGACCATGCTGACCCACCATGTTGGCCAGTCGGTCATTGAGATTGGGATGCGTGCTCGCCCGGTTGCGCAGGCCCTTGAAGATCGTGCGCCCCGAAATCACGAACGCGATCGCCACGAAACCGAAGAAGCTCAGCTGCCCTTCCCACCCGCCCATCGGCAGCGGCACGATCAGCGCGAACAGCGCCGTGAGAAACGCGCCGATGCTGACCCACAGCAGGTCGAACGTCCCGACCATCACCTCGATCGCCATAAGGACAATGCCAAGGCCAACCCAGTGCCAGACGGTCAGGCTCGACAGAAACCCGATCATCGCATCCATGGCCTAGCCTCGCGTCGCAAACGGACTGCCGCCGCCACCCTGTCCACCCGATGGCGGACGCGGCGGCGGTTCGGGCTGGCGCTTCACATTGTCGGTCAGCGCTTTCACGCCCTCGATCGCACCAACCAGTCCGGCAAAGTCCGCCGGCACGATCACCGTGCGCTGCTGCGGCGAGCTGGCCAGCTTGGCGAAGGCTTCCACGTATTTCAGGCCCAGGAAGTAGTTGATCGCATTCACGTCGCCCTTGGCGATGGCTTCGGAAACAACTTCGGTCGCCTTCGCCTCGGCTTCGGCTTCCCGCTCGCGCGCCTCGGCGTCGCGGAAAGCGGCCTCGCGGCGGCCCTCGGCTTCAAGGATCTGCGACTGCTTCTGGCCCTCGGCCTTCAGGATGGCCGACGCCCTGTCGCCTTCGGCTTCCAGGATCTGCGCGCGCTTCAGACGTTCCGCCTTCATCTGGCGGGCCATCGCCTCGGTGATGTCCTGCGGCGGCGTCAGGTCCTTTATTTCGATACGGGTGACCTTCACGCCCCATGGCTGCGTCGCCGCGTCGATCACCGACAGCAGGCGCGCATTGATGTCGTCGCGGTTGGAGAGAACCTGGTCGAGATCCATCGAGCCGACCACGGTGCGGATGTTGGTCAGCGAGAGATTGGTGATCGCCTGAATGAGATTGTTCACCTCATAGGCGGCCGGCACCGGATCGATCACCTGCGTGAACACGACCGCATCGCACGAGACCATCGCGTTGTCGCGCGTGATGACCATCTGCTGAGGGATGTCGAGGACGTTCTCCATCATGTTCAGCTTGTGGCCGATGCGGTCCACGAACGGCATGATGAAGGCAAGGCCGGGCGACAGCGTGCGCGTGTATCGCCCGAATTGTTCAACCGTGTACTGATAGCCCTGCGGCACCACCTTCACGGCGCTGAAGATGATGACCACGCCGAAGAAAACCAGCAGCAGGGGAACGAGGACTGCAGCACTGCTTGCAAAATCGAAATCCATCCAACCCACTCCATCTGACGCGCGCGAGGCTAGTCTCTATGTAACTTGGGGGCAATGCGGGGCGCAGCAATGATCACAAGCGCCGATTCACCATGGCGCACATGCGAAAATGCCGGGACATTGCCTGCCCCGGCATTCCACTTGACGCTAAGGTCCGGAGCCTAGAGCTGGCCCAGCATGAAGTCTGCGGCGCTGACCTTGAACTCGCCGGGGCCTTCCACGTTCAGCTGCTTCACCACGCCATTCTCGACGATCATCGAGTATCGCTTGGAGCGCGAGCCCATGCCAAAGCCCGAGCCGTCCATCTCGAGGCCTACGGCCTTGGCGAACGCGCCATTGCCGTCGGCCAGCATGACGACATCCTCGCCCACCTGCTGCGACTTGCCCCAGGCGTCCATCACGAACACGTCGTTCACCGAAACGCAGGCGATCGTGTCCACACCCTTGGCGCGGAATTCAGCCGCCTTCTCCTTGTAGCCCGGCAGGTGCCGCGCCGAGCAGGTCGGCGTGAACGCGCCCGGTACGGCGAACAATGCCACCTTCTTGCCGGAGGTCAGGTCGGCAATGGTGAGCGGCGAGGGCTTGCCCTCCTTCATCACGGTGAAGGTCGCCTCGGGAAGTTTGTCTCCAACCTTGATAGTCATGATTTCGCCTCTTCACAGCAGGACAGGATTGTTCGCGCGAGAAGCTTTAGTCCGTTTCGCCGCCGCGCGCCAATACGGCAACGTACATGCCGAATTTCGTGACTTGCCTTGCCACGGCCGAAAGCCCAGTTTGACTCAGAAGGAGACCCACTTTTGCAGGGCTCGCTGGCCGGAAAGCTGCTGATCGCCTCCCCGGCGATCGAAGACCCCCGCTTCAGCCGGGCGGTCATCCTTGTCTGCACGCACAACGAGGAACATGCCATGGGCATCGTCCTCAACAAGGCGAGCGACGACGGCCCGCTCTCGGAACTCCTCGACCAGCTCGGTGTCGATGGCGAGGAAGCGCCCGAGGATGCGCACATCCTCATTGGCGGCCCCGTCAGCCGTGAGCGCGGCTTCGTGCTTCACTCCGAAGACTACGACAGCGACGGCGCAACGCTGAACGTCTGCGAAGGCGTCTGCCTCACAGCCACGCGCGATGTTCTGCACGCAATCACCTCCGACGACCCGCCCGAACGGTTCGTGCTGGCGCTCGGCTATTCCGGCTGGGGCGCCGGCCAGCTTGAGATGGAGCTAGCGGAGAATGTCTGGCTGGTTGGCGTGCCCGACACCGCCCTCGTTTACGATCCTTCGCTAGATACCAAATGGAGCCGGGCGCTGGCCCGCATAGGCGTCTCGCCAGACAAGCTGCAGGTCTCCGGAGGACGAGCCTGACCGCGCGATTTCCGCAAGGCCAGCCTGCTCACAACCGCTTCATCCATCTTGCCAACCCGACCCGCCTCATGCCCACTCCGCGCCAAATGGAGTCCCCCATGCGCATCGCCCTGCTCGCCGCCACCCTCCTCTTCAGCGCCCCAGCCTTCGCGCAATCATCTGCACCGTTGCCGGAGAAGCTCGACCTGCCCGGCTTCCAGCAGGTGATCACCGACACCGGCTCGGTCTACGTCTCGGGCCAGCCCAGCGAAGCGGCCATCCGCGATCTCGCCGCCAAGGGCGTGAAGACGATCATCAGCGTGCGCACCACGACCGAGATGAACAACCGCGCGCAGGTGCCGTTCGATGAAGCCGCTCTCGCGAAAGAACTCGGCATCACGTTCGTCAACGTCCCCCTCGGCGGCCCCACGTCGCCCTACACGCCCGAAGCGCTCGACCAGGTGATCTCCGCCATCAAGGCATCGGATGGCGAAGTCCTGCTCCACTGCACGGTGGGCTGGCGCGCCAGCCATGTCTGGGCGGCCTACCTCGTGAAGGAAAAAGGCCTCAGCTACGAGGAAGCCATCCGCCAGGCCGAAGCGATCAATCTCAACGGCTACACGCCGCCGGGTGGCGGACCGCGTCCGGTCGATCAGTTGCTCGGCCGCGCCGCTCAGTAGGCTCTAGTCCCGAAACGCCGCCACCTGCTCGCTCGTCGCCAGCAGCGCACCATCGGGCGACCACAGCTTTAGCTCGTGGTCGAAATACCCGCCCTCGCAACGCCGGCAATGAACCTCACTGAGAACAAAGCGCGAGCCCGTCGCCGCGATCTCTTCGGGCGTTGCGTGGAAGTGCGTTGTCATCGACACGGTGGATGATCCCGAGATCGCCTCTCGCTTCCAGATCACGCGCGGCGGCGCCAAGTCGGCAAGCGCCGCGAGCTGCAGCACATCCAGCGGGCGAGCCGCTCGGTCCTGCTGCCACACCAGCGAACTCGTCGGCCGGCTCCTGTCCAGGTTCGGCGAGCGCGGCATCGGCGTCACCCAGCGCGAACGATATTGCGCGCCAAAGCCAGCCGGCGGCGTCCACTCGCCCAAGCCCTCGGTCTCAGGTGGTGGCACGTCGGGCATCACCGCGTCGGTAAAGCTGGTCGTCTCGCGGCGCACGCCCAGCGTCACCTGCGCATGAGCGCAGCATTTGCCGCCCTGATGCAGCTCAGACCGCCAGAATTGCAGCCGCGCGCCCGAGCGGATCAGCCGCGTCGAAATCTCGAAAACCCCCTCGTTCACCGCCTCGATGAAGAGAACCGACTCCGAAAGCGGCGCACCCTTCGCATCGGCTTCCACAAGGATTGCCTTCAGCAGCGCCGCAGCGGTCCACCCGCCGAACTGGCTGCCGAATCCGCGATAGGCCGGATCGACCTCCCCCGACCACAGGTTCGGCCCGGCGGCGACAAGCTTGATTGAGTCCTGGAACATGAGCATGCGCGGGAAAAAGCCCGGACCAGGCCCGCGGTCAACGCGATGGATTGATTAGCAGACCTCAACCAGGCCGAGCGCCCGAAAGGCGTTCAGTCACGCTTGTTCCGCCACGGTACGATCACCAGCCAGAAGAACAGGCTGAACGCCATGCCTACGCCAAGCGTCGCCAGCGGCAACCACGGCCAGTATTGTTGCCGCAGCGCGCTTTCCGGCTCCAGCGACAAGAGCCCCGCTGCAATCGCGATCGCCGGAATGGCCCCGGAGATCGAGAGAGCGAGGCGCTTTTCGCGGGGCTCGTTCACCCTACCACCACTTTTCCGGACGCGCGGTAAACCCGGCCGACTGCTCGATTGCTGCTGCGACCTTGAAGCAGGCTTCTTCGTCGAGCGCTTTTCCGATGACCTGCAGCCCTAGCGGCAGACCCTGCGAATCGAGGCCAGCGGGCATTGCGATGGCGGGCAGGCCGGCGAGGTTGGCGGTCACGGTGAAGATGTCGTTGAGGTACATCGCGACCGGATCATCGCCCTTCTCGCCATAACCAAATGCGGCTGAGGGCGTGGCGGGCGTAAGCAGTGCGTCGCATTGTTTGAAGGCTTCTTCGAAGTCCTGAAGGATGCGCGTGCGAACCTTCTGCGCGCGAAGATAGTACGCGTCGTAATACCCTGCGCTCAGCACATACGTGCCGATCAGCAGGCGGCGCTGAACCTCGGCGCCGAAGCCCTTGGCGCGCGTCGTTTCATAGGTCGACGTCAGGGACCCGTCGCCCGACTGACGCGCGCCATAACGGATGCCATCATAGCGCGCGAGGTTCGAGGACGCCTCGGCCGGGGCCACGATGTAATACGCCGGCAGCGCATACTTCGTGTGCGGAAGCGACACATCGACGATGATCGCGCCCGCAGCCTTCATCCATTCAATGCCCTGCTGCCAGAGCTTCTCGATCTCCTCCGGCATTCCGTCGACGCGGTATTCCTTCGGCACGCCGATCTTCATGCCCTTGATCGATTTGCCGACCGATTTCGTCCATTCCGGCACGGGCAAGTGCAGGCTGGTGGAATCCTTCGCGTCGCCCGAGCACATCACTTCGAGCATCAGGGCGGCGTCCTTCACCGTCTTGGCGAGCGGGCCAGCCTGATCAAGCGAGGAGGCGAACGCGACCATGCCATAGCGGCTGGCGCGGCCGTAGGTGGGCTTGATGCCGACCAGGCCCGCGAACGCCGCCGGCTGGCGGATCGAGCCGCCCGTGTCGGACGCCGTCGCCGCGAGGCAGAGATCCGCCGAGACCGCCACCGCCGAGCCGCCCGACGATCCGCCGGCGGTGAGTTTCACATTGGAGTTCTTGCGTCGCCACGGGTTGGACGGCGGGCCAAATCGCGAGGTCTCGTTAGACGAGCCCATGGCGAACTCGTCCATGTTGAGCTTGCCCAGCATGACCGAACCCTGGTCCCACAAGTTCTGTGTGACCGTGCTTTCATAGGTCGGCGTGAACTCGCCGAGAATGTTCGAGCAGGCGGTCGTGCGCACGCCCTTGGTGCAGAACAGGTCCTTGATGCCCAGCGGCGCGCCTTCCAGACGCCCGCCCTTGCCCTTTGCGAGCTTGGCATCCGAAGCCTTCGCCATCTCCAGCGCCTTGTCCGCTGTGACGACGACATAGGCGTTGAGCGCCGCATTCGACTTGTCGATCTGCGTCAGGAAAGCCTGCGTGATTTCCTGCGACGAAAACTTCTTCGCCTTCAGGCCATCGACTGCGTCGGAAAGGGTAAGTTGAGTGAGGTTGGTCATCGTGTGTGCTTCTGCGTGTCTTAGTTCGCGAGCGGAATGCCGCCGCGCATGTCGTGGCCATAAGCCGCAAACAGCTCCAGCATCTTGTCGACGCCGATGCCGTTGCGCTGGTCGGCCAGCATGGGGTGCTCGTTGTTCGGCCCGGCCTGGATGCCGTGCACAATCATCACGGGCGGCGCGGCATCGACCTGTTGGAAGGCCGTACCCATCAGGTTGAACGAGTCCGGATAGCCACCCACGCGATTGACGAGGCGCGCCCGCGCGCGCGCTTCAGGATCGAGCTTGCCGGACTTGTAGGCTTCGACGAAGGCTTCGAAGTCCACGCGGTCAAGGCTCGCCCAGGCAGTGAACATGAAGGCGGCCGGCGCAGCGCCACGCATCTGAAGCGGCAGCCGCACGCGCATCGCGAAGAACTTGCCGTCGATGATGCAGAAGTTGGCGGAGAGGAACGTGCCATCAAGGCGCATGTCCGCATCGACTTCGTAATCATCCTTGCCCTGCCATCCCAGCGGATGGTGCAGGTGGATCGGGAAGAGCCCGACATGCCGCTCACCGCATGCACAGGCAAAGCCCTGCGAGTTGAACGCGTTCCAGCGCGGATCGGCCAGGACTGAGTCAGCGGTCGTTTCCATGGCCGTGCCCTATTCCACCACTTTGGGGACAACGAAGAATCCGTCTTCCGACCTGGGTGCATTCGCCAGGACCTGGTCCTGGATGCCGCCGTCCGTGATCACGTCCTCGCGCAGCGGCAGCGTCATGGCGACCGGCGTCGTCATCGCCTCGACGCCATCAACGTTGACCTCGTTCAGCTGCTCGATCCAGGCGAGGATGCCGTTCAACTCCTTGGCCATGGGCTCAAGGCGATCTTCCGGCACGGCGATCCGCGCCAGGCGGGCAACCTTCCGGACAGTGTTCTTGTCGACGCTCATCAGACCCTCGGACAGGCAAATCTGCCATTGCAGCCTGCCCTAGACGCCTCCGCCTTCCGCATCAAGCCGGAAGCGTCTACACCCCCGCAATGCCGCTTGTTTCGCTACAGGAGTTACCGCCCAAGGGGGCGTTGCTGGGTCTCGACCCCGGCTCGAAAGCCATTGGCGTGGCCGGATGCGACACCAACCGCCTGATCTCGACCGGGCTCGAAACCATCACCCGGGGCAAGAAACTGGCGCCCACACTGGACCGGATCTTCGCCCTTTACGACCAGCGCCAGTCCGTCGGGCTCGTGCTGGGGCTGCCGGTCAACATGGACGGGACGGAGGGCCCCCGCGCCCAGTCAGCCCGGTCGCTGGCCGCCAACATCATCGCCCGGCGGGACATTCCCGTCGCCCTATGGGACGAGCGGCTCTCTACCGCCGGGGCGACCCGCGCTCTGCTGGAGGCCGACACCAGCCGGGCCCGGCGCGAGGAAGTAATCGACAAGGTCGCCGCAGCCTGGATCCTGCAGGGCGCAATCGACAGGCTGCATTCTTCCCGATGACCCAGATCGCCCTGGCGCTGGCGCCAGTCTTCCTTGCCATCCTCGCCGGCTGGGGCGCGCGCATCTCGAAACTGGTGCCCGAACCCGCATGGACCGGCGTGAACCGCCTCGCCTACATGGTGCTGGCGCCGACCTTCATGTTCACCGAAATCCTGCGGGCGGACCTGTCGTTCAAGGATGTATCCTTCGTTGCTGCGGGTGTTGCCGGCTTTGCGATGATGGGGCTGCTCGCGTTCGCCCTGAAGCCCATCGCCGGTGGCGGGCCATCCTTCGCCAGCGCGCATCAGGGCTCAGTGCGGTGGAACACGTTCATCATCCTCGCCGCATCTCTGTCGATGCTAGGCCCGCAAGCGTCCGCGCTGGTCGCCCTTCTCATGGGGCCCGCCATCCCGGTGGTGAACATCATCACCGTCTCCGTCCACTCACGCTGGGGCGAGGGCCAGAACCCCAGCCTGCGTGGCATCATGCGGAGCCTTGCCACCAACCCGCTGATCATCGCTTGCCTCGCCGGCCTTGCGGTCAATCTCTCTGGGATCGAAATCCCGCCCGCGGCCATGGACACGCTGACCATCATCGGACGCGGCGCACTGGGCGTCACGCTGATGTGCGTCGGCGCCGGTCTTGACCTCAGCGCGATCTCGGCAAGGCCGGGCCTGATGGCGGCGGCGGTCGCGTTCAAGTTGATTATCTCGCCGCTGGTCTTTATCGGGCTGGGGCTGCTCATCGGCCTGCATGGCGTTCACCTTGCTGCGTTGGCCATGTGCGGCGCAGCCCCGTCGCCTCCGGCCGCCTATATCCTAACCCGCGAGATGGGCGGCAATCCGCGATTCATGGCCGGACATATCACGGCGACGACACTTCTATCCGCCCTGGCGATTCCCTCGGCGATCTGGTTTGCCGGGCTGTTTGGTTAAGGGATCCGGGCTTTCGCGCGCCCGCCCTTGCCCCTCCGCGACTCCCTCGCTATCACCCCCCAAATCGCGAGACATGTTCATGGCGGACTACGCCTTTCCCCATCGACACCTTCTGGGTATCGAGGGCCTGAATCGGCTCGACATCGAGACATTGCTGGAACTGGGCGACCGCTATGTCGACCTGAACCGCCAGCGCGTGAAGCACGCCGATACGCTGGCCGGGCGCACGCTGGTCAACCTGTTCTTCGAGAACTCCACCCGCACGCAGGGCTCGTTCGAGATCGCCGGCCGCCGCCTGGGCGCCGACGTGGTCACCATGCCGATCGCCACTTCGTCGGTGAAGAAGGGCGAAACGCTTATCGACACCGCGATGACGCTGAACGCGATGCGGCCCGACCTGCTGGTGATCCGGCATGGTTCGTCGGGCGCGGTAAAACTGCTGTCGCGCAAGGTGGACTGCGCGGTGATCAACGCCGGCGACGGCACGCACGAACATCCGACGCAGGCCCTGCTGGATGCGCTCACCATCCGCCGCCGCATCGGCGACATTGGCGGCCTGCGTATCGCGATCTGCGGCGACATCCTGCACAGCCGCGTCGCTCGCTCCAACGTCGCCTGCCTCAACATTCTTGGCGCGCAGGTTCGCCTGATTGCGCCGCGCACACTGACGCCGCCGGGCGCGGCGGACTGGGGCGCGGAAGTCTTCACTGACATGCGCAAGGGCCTCCAAGGCTGCGATGTGGTGATGATGCTGCGCCTTCAGCAGGAACGCATGGACGGCGCCTACCTTCCGTCGGCGCGCGAGTTCTTCCACTTCTACGGCCTCGACGCCGACAAGCTTCGCCATGCCAAACCTGAGGCGCTGGTTATGCATCCGGGCCCGATGAACCGCGGCGTCGAGATCGAGAGCAGCATCGCCGACCACAAGACGCGATCATTGATTACAGAACAGGTCGAGATGGGCGTAGCTATCCGCATGGCTGTGCTGGAAACGCTCGCGAAGAATGCGCCTGAACCCGGAGCGACCAAGCAATGAGCGCCCGGAGAGCCATCTACAACGCCCGCATCATCGACCCCGCCACGGGGACCGACGACAAAGGCGGCGTGCTGATCGAGAACGGCGTCATCATCGATGTCGGCCCGGGCGTGACAAAGGCGACGGCGGCGGACGTGAAGATCGACGCCAAGGGCAAGGCGCTGGCGCCCGGCCTGATCGACCTGCGCGTGAAGACCGGCGAGCCGGGCGCGGAAAACAAGGAAACCCTGCAGACCGCCAGCGATGCCGCGGCGGCGGGCGGCGTCACAACCTTCGTGGTGATGCCCGATACCGATCCGGTGATCGACTCCGTTGCTCTGGTCGACTTCATCAAGCGCCGCGCCGATGGCGTTGCGAAGGTGAAGGTGCATCCGGCTGCGGGTCTCACGCTCGGCCTCGACGGCGCGAAGATGTCGGAGATCGGCCTCATTCGCGAAGCCGGCGCCGCATTCTTCACCAATGGCGACAAGCCGGTTGAAGACGCTGGCGTGCTGCGCCGCGCGATGTCCTATGCTGCGAGCTTCAACGCGCTGGTAGCCTCGCGGCCCGATACGCCTGCGCTGTCGAAGAACACGGTGATGAATGCCGGCGCCTTCGCCGCCCGTCTTGGCCTGCGCGGTACGCCGCCTGAGGCGGAGTGGATCGCACTCGAGCGTGATCTGATGCTGGCGGAAACAACAGGCGTGCGCCTACTGGTGGATTGCATATCGACCGCGCGGTCCCTCGCTGCAATCGAGCGCGCGCGCAGGGCAGGTGTGAAGGTCTCGTGCTCGGTCGCCAGCTATTCGCTGTTCTTCAACGAACTCGATGTCGGCGACTATCTCACCTACTGCAAGGTGCAGCCGCCCTTCCGCATCGAGAGCGACCGCATGGCTCTAATCGATGGCCTCAAGCGCGGCGTGATCGACGCCGTTGTCTCGGCCCACGATCCGCAGCCGACCGAGGACAAACGTCTGCCCATCGCCGACGCCGCCTTTGGCGCAGTCGGTCTCGAGACCTTGCTGCCGGCCCTGTTGTCCATCGCGATACGCGAGGAAATCCCACTGGCGACGGCGCTCAAGCCGGTAACGTCCGGCCCGGCCGACCTCCTCGGCCTGCCACAGGGCCGCCTCGCGCCGGGCGCGCCAGCCGATCTCGTGCTGTTCGATCCTGCTGCGCCGTGGGCATGCGACCGCGATGATCTCTCATCGCGCTCGAAAAACTCGCCCTTCGACGGTCGCAAGCTGGAAGGCAGGGTCTTGCGCACATGGGTAAATGGCGCGACCGTGTTCGAACGGGGCTAGGAGACGGGGATGACGCTGCCACAGACGGCCGAACTCGTCTTCGGCATCGTGTTTGCCTGCTTTGGCTATCTCCTGGGATCGATCCCCTTCGGGCTTGTGCTGACCAAGCTTGCAGGGCTGGGCGACATCCGGACGATTGGCTCGGGCAATATCGGCGCGACGAACGTCTTGCGCACGGGGCGCAAGGATCTCGCGCTGGCGACGCTTGTTCTCGACGCGGGCAAAGCCGGCATCGCCTATCTGGTCGCCTCGGCTGCCACGCAATACCTCGTGACGAACCACATCCCGCTAGGCCTGCAGGTCGACCTGTGGAACACGCCACAGACGATCGGTCTGTGCGCAGGTGCATTTGCTTTCATCGGGCACTGCTTTCCAATCTGGCTCAAATTCAAGGGCGGAAAGGGCGTCGCCACCTTCATCGGCCTTCTGCTGGCCTCTATGTGGCCGGTCGGACTTTTGTTTGCCCTCATCTGGCTGATCACCGCGGCAGTCTTCCGCATGTCCTCCCTTGCCGCCCTTGTCGCAGCTGCGCTCACGCCATTGTTTGTCTACCTGACGAACTACGGCCCGATCGCAGTCGGCGTCACGACAGCGCTGGTCGTGCTGATCTTCTGGCTTCATCGCGCAAACATCTCGCGCATACTTTCCGGCAAGGAGCCAAAGATCGGCAAGAAGAAGCCCGCCGAGCCGCCCCGGGGCGACGGATGAAGCGATGGACGCTTACGGGGGGAGAGCGGACGGACTGGTTGAGGCTTTCGCGAACATGCGCGATCGGCCCGATTGCCTTTTTTCCACCTGCTTGAGCGCTATGGCTCGGCCGCCGCCGTGCTGGAAGGTCTGCCGTTGCTTGCGAATAAGGCCGGGGCCAAAGCCGATGTCCGTGCTTCGTCGCGTGAGGGGGTCGAGCGCGAGATTGCTGCTGCGGACAAGCTGGGCGCTATGCATCGCGCCGCTTGCGAGCCTGATTATTCCGCTTGCCTTGCCGCCCTCGATGCACCGCCGCCGATCATCTTCATCCGCGGCCGGCGCGAACTGCTCAATCGTCCCGCGATCGCCATGGTCTGCGCGCGGGATGCCTCGGCCGTTGGACGCAGGATGGCGCGAGATCTGGCGAGGCAACTGGGCGAGGCGGGTTACATCATCGTTTCCGGCATGGCGCGCGGGGTCGATGGCGAGGCGCATGCCGCCGCGATGGATACGGGAACCGTCGCCGTGCGAGCCGGTGGCATCGACATGATCTAACCGCCCCAGCACGACCGGCTCTACGCCATGTTGGCCGAACGCGGCTGTCTCGTCTCTGAAGCGCCGCCGGGCGATATGGCGCAGGCGCGCGACTTCCCGAAGCGCAACCGGATCATCTCCGGCCTCTCGCTTGGAACAGTCGTGGTGGAGACGGCGGAAAAATCCGGCAGCCTGATCACCGCGCGGTTTGCTCTGGAACAGGGGCGCGAGGTGATGGCTGTGCCGGGCTCACCGCTCGATCCGCGCTGCCGCGGCGCTAATCGCCTGATCAAGCAGGGCGCGGCCCTGATCGAGAGCGCCGACGATGTGCTGAACGCGATGGCCGGTTTCTCCCCGCCCACCTTCGACGAACCCGGCGCCGACCGCTTCGATCCACGCGACGCCGACGTGCCGCCAGCCCTGCTGCGCGCGGTGTCCGAGGCGCTCTCGCCGACGCCGATGCCGATCAACGAGATCGCCCGTGCAGTGGATGCGCCACACAGGCTGGTGGCGGCGGCCCTGGCCGAACTGGAGCTTGCGGGCAAAGCCGTGACCCATGTGGGCGGCACGGCCAGCAGGGCGATCTGAGGCGCTGTTCATCACCTGCAAATATTCTCCCCCCTACGGGGGGAGGTGGCGGCGTCACTTTCACGCGAATTGACATTCCGGGGCGTGGCCCCCAGTTTCCCGGCGCATCCTCCCCCCAACCGCCCTGAAAATACGAGGAAAAATGCAGGTCGTCGTCGTAGAGTCCCCCGGCAAGGTCAAATCCATCAACAAGTACCTGGGCCCCGGGTACAAGGTGATGGCCTCCTATGGCCACATCCGGGACCTGCCCTCCAAGGACGGTTCCGTGAAGCCCGACGAGGACTTCGCGATGACGTGGGACATCGATGGAAAGTCGATCAAACACGTCAAGGACATCGCGGACGCCATGCGCGAGGCCGATGGCCTGATCCTGGCGACCGACCCTGATCGCGAAGGGGAAGCGATCTCGTGGCACGTTCTGGAAGCGCTAAACAACCGCAAGGTCTTGAAGGGCAAGACGATCCAGCGCGTGACGTTCAACGCCATCACCAAGCAGGCCGTAACCGAAGCGATCCAGAACCCGCGCCAGATCGACCAGCAGCTGGTGGACGCCTATCTCGCCCGCCGCGCACTCGACTATCTCGTGGGCTTCTCTCTTTCACCAGTCCTGTGGCGCAAGCTTCCGGGCAGCCGCTCAGCCGGCCGCGTGCAATCTGTAGCGCTGCGCATCGTTGTCGATCGCGAGATCGAGATCGAACGCTTCATCAGCCAGGAATACTGGGACGTCGCGGCGACGATGTCTGTGAACGGCTCGACCTTCGAAGCGCGCCTCACCGAACTCGACGGCCAGAAGCTGCAGAAATTCTCGCTTCCGGATGCGGAGGCCGCCGCCAAGGCGCTCGCCGCCGTGAAGGCTGGGGCCTATCGCGTTGCTTCGGTTGAAGCCAAGCCACTCAAGCGCAACCCGCCGCCGCCGTTCACGACTTCGACGGTACAACAGGAAGCCGCCCGCAAGCTCGGCTTCTCGGCCAGCCGCACGATGCAGGTCGCGCAACGTCTGTATGAGGGCGTCTCGATCAACGGCGAGAACACCGGCCTCATCACCTACATGCGTACCGACGGCGTGCAGATGGCCGAAGAAGCCTACGCTTCGGCTCGCAGCGCCATCGGCCGCAACTATGGCAAGGAATACCTGCCCGACGTTCCGCGTCGCTACACCTCCAAGGCCAAGAACGCCCAGGAAGCGCACGAAGCCATCCGCCCCACCGACTTCAGCCGCCGCCCGGGCGATGTTTCGATGGAGCCCGACATGGCGCGGCTCTACGAACTGATCTGGAAGCGCGCTGTCGCCTCGCAGATGGAAGCCGCCCAGATCGAGCGTACCACCGTTGAAATTCCGTCCAGCGATGGGCGCGTGGCCCTGCGCGCAACGGGACAAGTGATCAAGTTCGACGGCTTCCTGAAACTGTACCAGGAAGGCAAGGACGAGAGCGACGAAGAGGATGGCGGACGTCTGCCGGCCATGGCCACAGGCGACGCGCCGAAGCTCACGGAAGCTGTTCACACCCAGCACTTCACCGAACCGCCGCCGCGCTTCTCGGAAGCCTCGCTGGTCAAGCGCCTCGAAGAACTCGGCATCGGCCGCCCGTCGACCTACGCCTCGACCCTGTCGACGCTGATCGACCGCGATTATGTGAAGCTGGAGCAGAAGCGCTTTATCCCGGAAGACAAGGGCCGGCTGGTCACCATCTTCCTCGAGAAGTTCTTCGCGCGTTATGTGGAGTACGATTTCACGGCAGCGCTCGAAGAGAAGCTCGACCTCGTCTCTGACGGCAAGCTGGCGTGGAAGGACTTCCTGCGCGAGTTCTGGACCGAGTTCTCGGCCGCAATCGGAGCGACAACCGAGCTGCGCGTCTCCAACGTCATCGATGCGATCAACGATGTGCTGGGACACCACCTCTTCCCGCCGCGCAATGATGCGGAAGGCAATCCGGTGGATCCGCGTCAGTGCCCGACCTGCGGCACGGGACAGCTGTCGCTGAAGCTCGGCAAGTTCGGCGCCTTTGTCGGCTGCTCGAATTATCCCGAATGCCGGTTCACCCGCCCCTTCGGCGGCGACCAGGCGAACCAGAACGGCGACATCCCGCCGGACGGCAAGGTGCTCGGCAACAACCCGGATGGCGTGCCCGTCTTCCTGAAATCTGGGCGCTTCGGCGCCTATGTTCAGCTGGGACCCGATCCGGTCGAGAAGGGCGAGAAGCCCAAGCGTTCTTCCATCCCGCGCAGCTGGCCGGTTGCAACGCTCGACCTCGAACAGGGCATCAAGCTGCTGTCGCTGCCGCGCGAAGTGGGCAAGCACCCCGAGGACGGCGAGCCGATCATGGCCAACCTCGGCCGCTATGGCCCCTACGTGCAGCACATCAAGACCTACGCCAGCCTGGCTGACGAGAACGAATTGTTCGAAGTCGGCCTTAACCGGGCTGTCACGCTCATCGCCGAAAAGCGTGCCGGCAAGGGCGGCGGACGTGGCCGTCAGGCTGTCGCTCCGCTGAAAGAGCTGGGCAACCACACCGATGGCGAACCCATCAACCTTTATAACGGCCGTTATGGCCCCTATCTGAAACACGGGATGATCAACGCGAACATCCCGCGCGGCGCCGACCCGGCTTCGATCACGCTTGAACAGGCGATCGAACTGGTGGACGCCCGCGCCGCGGCCGCGCCCTCGACCAAGTCGAAGGGCAAGCGGCCAGCGAAAAAGGCCCCAGCCAAGAAGGCTGCCGCCAAATCCACTGGAGAAACAAAATCAACGACGACCAAGAAGACCGCCGCCAAGAAGGCGCCGGTCAAGGCCAAGAAGGCGACAAAAGAAGAGGCATGAGCCGACCTCCGCGCCAACCGAGAGTTCCGAGCGCGGAGGGCCCGCCCACCCGCGAGATGGTGCTCGGCTTTCTCGAAAAGAACCCGCATCTCGGCGCCAAGCGCGATATCGCGCGCGGCCTTGATGTTCCAACCGAACACAAGCCCGAGCTGCGCCGCATCCTGAACGAGCTGGAAGCTGAAGGCGCCCTCGTGCGCACGGCCAAGCGGGCGTTCTCGCCCGCTGAAATGCCGCCGCCGACCGGCATCGTGCGCTTCGAGCGCATCGACCGCGACGGCGAACTCATCGGCCGCGCCATGGGCAAGGACGGTCCTTTCGGACCCGATATTCTTTACGTAGGCCCATCAGGCGCAAACCCTCGCAAGGGCGGCCAGCAACTGGCGCTCGGCGTTGGCGAACGCGCACTGTGTCGTGTCGAGAAAGGCCGCGATGGAATGTGGCGCGCCCGCGCGATCAAAAAGATCGACGCAGCGCCCGAAACCTCGCTGATCGGCGTATACCGCGCCAACCGCTATGGCGGCACAGTTGAGCCGACATCCCGCAAGGAGAAGTCCGAGTTCATCGTCGAGCGTGGCGATGCGCGTGATGCACGCGATGGAGATCTCGTGCGTATCCAGGCGCGCCCCGCGCGTGGCTACGGCCCGCGCCGCGCCAGTGTCACCGACGTTCTGGGACATATCGACGATCCACGCGCAGCCTCGCTGATCGCGATGCACACGCATGGCGTGCCGGACGAATTCCCGGAAGCCGTGATCGAGGAAGCAAAGAAGGCCCGCCCTGCGCAATCGCCACGCGAAGACCTCACCGCTATCCCGCTGATCACCATCGATCCGGAAGATGCACGCGATCATGACGACGCCGTCTATGCCGAACCTGACGGCCACGGCGGATGGCGCGTGATCGTGGCCATTGCGGATGTGGCCGCCTATGTGCGCGTCGGCTCAGCGCTGGACCGCGAAGCCTATCGGCGCGGCAACTCGACTTACTTCCCCGATCGCGTCTCGCCCATGCTGCCCGAGCATCTCTCGGCGGACCTGTGCTCGCTGAAGGAAAAGGAGTTGCGCGAGACGTTTGCGGTCGAGATTTTCTTCAGCGCAAACGGACACAAGACGAAGCACCGCTTCATCCGGGGCAAGATGCGCTCGGCCGCCAAGCTGTCCTATCGTCAGGCGCAGGAGGCCATCGACGGCAATCCCGACGACAAGACGCAGCCGCTGCTTGAGGAAGTTCTGAAACCGCTGTGGGCGGCCTACCGCGCCGTTTCCAAGGCCCGCGACCAGCGCCATCCCCTCGACCTCGATCTCCCGGAGCGCCGCGTGCGCATTGGCGAAGATGGCAAGATCGCCTCGATCAGCCTGCGAGAGCGCTTCGACGCTCACCGTCTGATCGAGGAGTTCATGATCCAGGCGAACGTCTGCGCGGCGGAGACGCTGGAGTCCAAGCGCACACCGCTGGTCTATCGTGTTCACGAGGAGCCGAGCGATGAGAAGGTCAACTCCCTCTCCAACTTCCTTCCGACCATCGGCCTGAAATGGACGCGCGGCGAGACCATCACCGGCGCGCGGTTCAACAAGCTGCTGGCCGATGTGAAGGGCTCGGAGAACGAACCGCTCGTCAACGAGATGGTCCTGCGCACGCAGGCGCAGGCGCGTTATGCCGACGAGAACCTCGGCCACTTTGGCCTCAACCTCGCGAAGTATGCGCACTTCACCTCGCCCATCCGCCGCTATTCGGATCTCATCGTGCACCGCGCCCTCATTCGCGCGCTGGGTCTTGGGTCTGACGGCATGAACGACCAGGACGCTGTGCGCCTGGAAGAGATGGCCGAGCACGTCACCATGACCGAGCGCCGCTCAATGGCGGCCGAACGCGAAGCGACGGATCGCTATCTGGCCATCTTCATGGCGGATCGCGTCGGCGCGATCTTCGATGCCCGCATTGCTGGCGTGAACCGTGCCGGCCTCTTTGTTCGCCTCGCCGAGAATGGCGCGGACGGGTTCATTCCTGCTTCCCGCCTGTCCGAAGAATACTGGATCCATGACGAGACCAGCGCGGCCATGGTCGCGCAGCGTTCGGGCCAGCGTTACGAGATGGGCATGAACGTGCAGGTGAAACTGATGGAGGCGACGCCCGTCACGGGTGGGCTGCTATTCTCCATGCAGTCCCCGCCGCGGCCGCGACGCAACGATCTCAAGCATCCCACGCGTGACAATGACAGCCGCGGCCCTCGCGGCGCCCCTGCGCGCAAGCGCCCGCTTGATGGCGGTGGGCGACCGCCTAACATCCGGCATTCAACCAGGCCGGGCGGCGGAGGTAAGCCGAGCTACGGCAAGAACAAGAAGCGCAAGGGCAAATGAGCAAGCCGCCGTTCGATCCCGATAATGATCCTGCGCAGGTAGCAGCTGCAAAGGCGGCTGCCGCGAAGAGTCTTTCGGAAGACGACCTGCTGCGCGAGGATCCGGCGAACCTTGTCGCGAACCCGGCAACGCCGCGGGACGCTGCGACGCTGATACTCTACAAGGTCACCGCGGATGGCCCGCGCATCCTGATGGGCTGCCGCTCGGCCGGCCATGATTTCATGCCGGACAAGTATGTGTTCCCCGGTGGCCGCGTTGACGACGACGACGCTGTGGTGCCTGCGCTGTCCGAACTCGACGCCGAGGAAGATCGCACGCTTGAGATCGGCGCAACGCGGCCGACGCGCGCCTTTCCGCTCACCGCCGTGCGCGAGATGTTCGAGGAAACCGGGTTGATCGTCGGCAAGGCGTCCTCGCCGTTCCTCGACGTTCCGCCCGCCTGGGCAGACTATTTCGGCCAGGGCGCCGCGCCATCGCTGGCCGGCCTGCAGTTTGTCGGCCGCGCCATCACGCCGCCGATGCGTCACAAGCGGTTTGATGCTCGTTTTTTCATGGCCAATGCAGACGACGCCCTGATCGACGATCGCACGCCGGCCGACAGCCGCGAACTGGCTGACTTGCGCTGGTTCACGCTTGCGGAGGTCGCCGGGCTGGACCTGCCGAACGTCACGCGCTTCGTGATCTCGGAAGTGGAGACGCGGCTGACGGGGCAGTCGCTGGTCAAGCCATTCCATCTCTACTGGACGCAGGCTGGCCACGTCCGAGAGCGGATCGGCTAGACGCTGGTGGGGCGGCCCGCCGCGAGCAGCAGGGCTTCCTCATAGTCGCCGCCGAAATCGACCCGCACGATCTCAAGAAACGGAATTTCCAGCAGGCCATCCTCCCATTCGCCGTCGGGCGTGATGTGGTGGAAGTCCACGGTATCCTCATTCACCGCGACAACCTTGCCGATGAAACAATCATACTTGTTCTCCTCGGCGGGCACGTGAAGCGCGATGACGGGGAAGGCGCGACCGGCGGTTTCGATCACCCCGCGCATGGACTGGAGATCAACCGGCGCGGCGCTAGCCCTGATGCACCCTCGCGCTGCCAGCGCGCGTTCGAAGAAGGCCGCATGCGGTTCGTTCTCGAGCAGGCTGACATCGGCGTTGCGCATGCAGGCCATACCGTCGAACCGGACGCCGGGCGTCACGATCTCGAAGGCGAACAGCCGCGTGCCAACGTCGACGACGTAGCCGTTCATCCAGGTTTCGTCGAAAGCCCCCCGCTGGAGGCGCACCAGGGCCCTGGCCCGCTTTCGGTCCTGCAAGGCTCCGGCGTGCGCCATCCGTCCTCCTTCACGCGCTGGCCGACGCCAGCAATCCTAAGTCGGTACTGCGTGCCCGCCATTCAAGCCAGCGCTAGAGGCAGCCAGGAGAGCCCGCCAGGACTGTGGCAAAATCCGGGAAAATCGCCTATTTTCTGATTTCTAGCGCTGACACCGCCGCGACGGCTTGACTCGGGCGGCGCACGCCTGTCTAAGCACGCTTCCGATTTTCAAAGACACTGTCCGAGACTGACCATGGCCAAGCCGACCACCATCAAGATTCGCCTGAACTCGTCGGCTGACACCGGCTTCTTCTATGTCACGAAGAAGAATCCGCGCACGCAGACCGAGAAGCTGGTCCTGAAGAAGTATGACCCGGTCGTGCGCAAGCACGTCGAGTTCAAGGAAGGCAAGATCAAGTAGGCTCGCGCCGCTGATCTGATCCAAAGGAATCGAAAAGGCCCGGAGCGATGCTCCGGGCCTTTTGTTTTGGTCCTTCTACTGCGCCGCCTTGGGCAAGGCGTAGGCGATGACCCAGCCACCCTCGCCGTCGATCGGCGTGTCGTTCCCGTCGCGCGGATAGCGCCAGCTGGGGTTCGGGATCGTCACAACCACATACTGGCGGCCGTCCTTGCCCATATAGCTCATCGGCGTTGCGTGAGCGCTGCCCGGCAGGTCGTCCTGCCACTTCACTTCGCCGGTGCGCACGTCGAAGGCGCGCAGCGTCGCGTCCATCGTGCCGGCATGGAAGATCAGCCCGCCACGCGTCGTCATTGAAGCCGACTGCAGCGGCGTGCCGACCATGAAGGGCAGCCCGCTCGCTATGCCGAACGGTCCCGACTGCTTCATCGACCCCAGCGACCGCTTCCACAGCAGCGTGTTGGTGTTGAGATCGATGACCCCGAGCACGCCATAGGGCGGCTCGAAGCACGGCAGGTTCGACCCGATGTTTAGGAACGGGATCGGCAGACGCCAGTCGGACATGAAGGGCGCCGTGTCGCCGCGATAGAGCACGCGGTCCTGGTCGAAGCGCTGGCGATGGGCAGCGGCAGCCGGATCAGGCTGTCCGCCGCCCGGGCCACGGCCAGGAGCCGCCGCCGGCGCTTGTGGGCCAGCATGCTCGTCGCGTTCAGCCCGGCGCGCCGCGTTGGACGCCGCCATGGCTTCGCGATCCTCAAGGCTGCGCAGGACGATGCGGTTGCCCATCGTCATCGGCGCGGCGATCAGCAGGCCGTTGTCGGCGTCGACCGAGACAGAGCCCCAGTTGAAGCCGCCGGCATTGCCCGGATACTGGAACGTGCCGCCCCAGGTTTCCTGATCCGTGCCATAGCCGCCGCCACCCCGCATCGGCGGGGTGAAAATGCCCTCATAGCGCATCTTCTTGTACTCAATCCGGCAGTGCAGCTGGTCGAGCGGGGTGACGCCCCACATGTCCTGCTCAAGCCGGTCGTCACGGAAGTGCGGCAGCGGCGTAAAGGGCTGAGTAGCGGTCACCTTTTCGCCCTCGGCCGGGTTCTGCGGCACAGCGATTTCGGGCGTGTCGTAGATGGGGACGCCCGTGCGGCGATCGAGGAGGAAGATCTCGCCGCGCTTGGTCGGCTGGGCGACTGCGGGGATGATCTCGCCCGTGCCATCCTTACGGATGTCGATCAACACGGGCTGCGAGGGGACGTCATAGTCCCAGATGTCGCGATGGACGGTCTGGTAGACCCAGCGGCGAGTACCGGTCGCCGCATCGATCGCGACGATGGAGCTGGCGTTCTCCTCGGCCTCCTTCGAGCGAAGATCGCCGTCGAAATAGTCAGGCGAGGAATTGCCCGTCGGCGCGTAGATGAGGTTCAGGTTGGGGTCGTAGCTCATGTTGGACCATACGTTCGGCGTGCCGCGCGTGTATTCCTGGCCCTCGTCAGGCAGGCCCTGGAAGCCCGGCTTGCCCATGTCCCACGCCCAGGCGAATGCGCCCGTGATCGTGTCGTAGGCGCGAACGACGCCCGAAGGGTTGCCGATCTGCTGGTTGTCGGTGACCCAACCGCCGGTGACCACCTTGTCGCCCGCCACGAGCGGGGCTGATGTCACCATGAAGTTGCCCGGAGGCGCATAGCCGAGGCCGGACATCAGGTTGATCTCGCCATTGCGACCGAAGCTCGGGCAGACCTGCCCGGTCATCGCGTCGACCGCGATGAGGCGGGCGTCCACCGTCCCGGCGATGATGCGCTTGGCGCATTCACCCGTGTATTCGGCAGGAGCCTCGTAATAGCCCAGCCCGCGGCATGTACGGGCGAAGGTGGAAGCGTTCTCGATACCGCCGGGAACCTCGGTCTTGGTGTCGTGGCGCCAGACTTCAGCACCGCTGTCGGAATCGAGCGCCAGCAGCGTGCTGCCGGCGGTGCAGATATAGACGAGGCCGTTGGCCATCTGCGGCGTCTGCTTGAAGTCGTAGGGAACGCCGGTGCGGTACTCCCAGGCCTTCTCAAGCCCAGCGACGGTATCGAGGTTGATCTGGTCGACCTGGGTGAACCGCTGGCCACCAGCGACACCGCCATAGAAGCGCCAGTCGCCAACGGCTGAATCGCCGATCAGCTTGGCGTCGCGCGTGCCCTCGGCAACCGGCCACGTCTGGATCGCCCCGACCGCAAGCAGGAGAGCGCCTGCGATGCTGGCGAAACCAACCCAGCGACCACCGATATAGATCGGACGCGTCTCAGGCTTCTTGGTTGCTGCGCCATACCAGGGCGACAGGAACCAGAGGCCAACAACCAGCCACGCCGCGAGCCGCGGCAGGAGGGCGACAAAGTCCAGCCCAGCTTCAAGGAAGGACCACACAACAGTCACGACCAGGATCGCCGCATAGACGGTAGAGGCGAGCGGATTGCGGGTGAAGACCAGCCAGCCACAGCCGGCCAGCAGCGCCCCCATGAGCGCGTAGTAGAAACTTCCGCCCAGCATCAGCAGCTGGACGCCGTACCAGAGCAGGTAGGCTCCAATGGACACCAGCGCCGCCGCATAGGCTGCGTTGAGGCCCAGCACGATGGCCTGAGGCTCGTTCTTGCGGATCAGCTGGACCGAAAAGAAGGCCGCGCCGGCAAACAGGGCGCCGGTGATAAAGTAAAACATCGCCGCAATGATCATGCCGGTGTTGACCAGCAGAGGCAGCGGGTTCGGGTTGAACGGGCTCGGCGCCGGCACGGGCGGCATGAGCTCGTTGACGACACCGCCAACAATTGAAACGACCGCGATCAACAGATAGGCGACCGCAAACGCCCATGGGGCGATACGCGTTGGCATTGATGTCCTCCCGACCAGCCGTATCCCAGCGCCCAACTCCCGCGCGGTCCAGCCTTCTGGAAACGAAACTAGCGTTACTGATCGGTCCGTGAAAAGCGCTGGATCGTCCCACCGGGCTACTTTTCGTAGCGTCAGGTGTCACAACCCTGTGCGCGGGGCACAGGAAAGGCCCTAGGCGAAGGGCCGCATCGGCTCAGCCTTGTGCTCGGCGAAGGTCGTGTCGTCGTTGGCTTCGACCAGCCGGACCTCATAGCCCCAGAGGTCGGCCAGGTGCTGCAGCACGCGGTCGGCGTCCTTTTCCTCCAGCGTGATCCCGTCGACCACATTGTGGCGCAGCTCAAGACGACGGTCGCCCGCGAGGTCGACATCCACCACCTGGATGTCCGGATCGCGGCGGGCGACGTCGTATTGCCGCGCCAGCGCACGGCGAACCTCGCGATAGCCGCGCTCGTCATGGATGGCGGAGACGAGCAGCTCTTCTTCTTCGTGATCGTCAACGATGTGAAACAGGCCCATCTTCCGGATCAGGTGTGGCGACAGGTATTGCGAGATGATGCTCTCGTCCCGGAAGTTGGCCCACACGTCCTTGAGCGTGCCGTAGGGATTGCCGTTGCCCGCGATGTCCGGGAACCAGGCGCGGTCCTCGTCGGTTGGCGTCAGTGAGATGCGCTCGATGTCCTGCATCATCGCAAAGCCGAGCGCATAGGGGTTGATGCCCGAATAGCGGCGATCATTGAAGTCGGGCTGCATCACCACGCTGGTGTGCGAGTGCAGAAACTCGAGGTAGGCCCCGTCATTGATCTGACCCGTCTCATGGAGCCGCGTCATGATCCGGTGATGGGTCCAGGTGGCGCAGCCCTCGTTCATCATCTTGGTCTGGCGCTGCGGATAGAAGTACTGCGCGATCAGGCGAATGATGCGCAGGATCTCACGCTGCCAGCCGGCGAGGCGCGGCGCGGTCTTCTCTAGGAAGTAGAGGATGTTCTCTTCGGGCAGTTTCAGGATGGCCTTGCGGCGGTCCTCTTCCACCTTCTTCTTGGACGCCGGCACCTTGCCCTTGGCCTTGGGCACTGTGCGCCAGAGATCGTTGAACAGCGCCTCGCCATGCGCGCGGCGCTCCTGCTCGCGCCGCGCCTCGGTCGCAAGGTCCATTGAACGCTTGCCAGGATAGCGGTGGATGCCGTGGCTTTGCAGCGCGTGCGCCGCATCCACCAGGCGCTCCACGGCCTCGATGCCATAACGCTCCTCGCACTTGGCGATGTAGGCCTTGGCGAATGACAGGTAGTCCGCAATGCCCGACGCATCGGTCCACTGGCGGAAGACATAGTTGTTCTTGAAGAAGTGGTTATGGCCCATGGCCGCGTGGGCCAGCACCAGCGTCTGCATCGTCGCGGAGTTCTCCTCCATGATGTAGCAGATGCACGGGTCTGAGTTGATGACGATCTCGTACGCTAGGCCCTGATAGCCCTTGTTGTACATCATCTGGTTGCGGGCGAAGTCCTTGCCGAAGCTCCAGTGCTTGTAGAACAGCGGCATGCCGACGCTGGAATAGGCATCCAGCATCTGCTCCGACGTGATCACCTCGATCTGCGTGCGGTAGGTGTCGAGGCCAAGCTCGCCCTCGCCAATCTTGCGCACGGCGTCGAAGATCCGGCCGAGCGTGTCGAAGTTCCAGTCGGAGCCGGTATAGAGAAGCGAGGCCGAGGGCTCTGGCTTGGCGGACAGGGTGGACTTCGATTTGCGCGTCGCAGTCTTGTCGGTGCTCATGGCTTACGCCTCCGCCTTCGCGCCTTCGCGCGCGAACAGGTCCCGGAACACGGGATAGATGTCGCGCCGATGGCTGACCTTGCGCATCGCAAGGCGCTCTTCCGAGCCCGCGACGAGTTCATAGGCGCGCCAGAGTGACGAGGCTTCGCCGGCGCCATCATCGCGACCATGACCGACTTCGAGATAGGCGTAGTACTGGCACAGCGGCAGGATGGCGGTCTTTAGCAGGTTGATGGTGTTGTTATTGTCCATCGGCAGGTTGTCGCCGTCGCTCGCTTGCGCGGCATAGATGTTCCACTGGTTGGCCGGGTAACGGTCGTGGACAATGCGCGCCATCTCCTCCAGCGCAGTGGAGACCACGGTGCCGCCGCTCTCGCGCGAATGGAAGAACGTGTCCTCGTCCACCTCCTTGGCCTCGTGCGTGTGGCGGATGAACACGACGTCCACGCGCTTGTAGCGCCGCTTCAGGAACAGGTAGAGCAGCGAGTAGAAACGCTTGGCCAAGTCCTTCATGTGCTCGTCCATCGAGCCGGACACGTCCATCAGGCAGAACATCACGGCTCGCGCGACCGGCTTCGGGATCTGGTCATAGCGCCGATAACGTACGTCGATCGGATCGATGAAGGGCACAAGCCGCATGCGCTTCTGCTTGCGCTCAAGCTCTGCGCGCAAAGTGGCTACGGCCTCGTCATGGCCGCCCACGTCGTCGAGGCGCGCGATCTCGGCTTCCAGGGCCGCGATCTCCTCAGGACGCGGACGGCCCAGCGCCGTCCGACGCAGCATCGAGTTGCGCATCGTGCGCACAACGGACAGCGTCGCGGGCGGGCCTGACGAGCGATAACCAGCGCGAACCGGCTGCGTCTCCTCGACGCCCATCACCTGTCGTTTGGCCAGGTCCGGCAGTTCCAGGTCCTCAAGGAAGAGATCGAGGAATTCATCATCCGACAGAGCGAAGCGGAACTCATCCTCGCCTTCGCCACCGTCGCCGGCGCCTGACCCGCCGCCTTCCTCGTCCGGTCGCGCAATCGTATCGCCCTGGATGTATTTCTTGTTGCCGGGCAGCACGTATTCGCGCTTGCCGCCCTCGCTGCCTCGCCTCAGCACGGGCTCATGCACACCATCGGCGGGCACAACGATGTCGCCCGCCTTGTCGATGTCCTTGATCGAGCGCTTGGCCGACGCCTCGCGCACCGCCCGCCGCACGAGCGCACGGGCGCGGCGGATGAATCTCTGGCGGTTCGCCAGCGACTTGCCCCCCGGGTCCCGACGACGATCAATGATGTGCATGTGGGGCGTGTCCTAGCTGGTCTGCTTGACCCTCATGTACCACTCCACCAGGCGGCGAACCTGCCGCTCGGTGTAGCCACGCTCCACCATGCGCTGCACGAACTCGTCGTGCTTCTTCTCGCTCTCACTGTCCTTCTTCGAGCCGAACGAGATCACGGGCAGCAGGTCTTCCACCTGGCTGAACATGCGCCGCTCGATCACTTCGCGGATCTTCTCGTAGGATGTCCAGCTCGGGTTCTTGCCCTTGTTGTTGGCGCGCGCCCGCAGCGTGAACTTCACCACCTCGTTCCGGAAGTCTTTCGGGTTCGCGATACCGGCCGGCTTCTCGATCTTTGAAAGCTCCTGGTTCAGAAGTTCGCGGTCCAGCATCTGGCCGGTATCGGGATCCTTGAAGTCCTGATCCTCGATCCACGCGTCAGCATAGTCGACATAGCGGTCGAACAGGTTCTGGCCGTAATCGTGATAGCTCTCGAGATACGCCTTCTGGATCTCGTGGCCGATGAACTCCGCATATCGCGGCGCCAGATCGGCCTTGATGAATTCGAGGTACTGGCCTTCGACATCTTCCGGATACTGCTCGCGCTTGATCGCCTGTTCCAGCACGTACATCAGGTGGACCGGATCGGCCGCGACTTCTTCGGTGTCGTGGTTGAACGTCGCCGAAAGCGCCTTGAAGGCAAAACGCGTGGAGATGCCGTCCATGCCCTCGTCGACGCCTGCCGCGTCCCGGTACTCCTGCAGCGTGCGGGCCTTGGGATCGACTTCCTTGAGGCTCTCGCCGTCATAGACGCGCATCTTCGCGAACAGGTTCGAGTTCTCGTGATGCTTCAGGCGGGACAGAACCGAGAAGCGGGCCAGCATTTCCAGCGTTCCCGGCGCAAGCGGCGCATCCGCAAGTTCGGAGCTGCGGACCAGCTTGTCGTAGATCCGCGTCTCTTCCGTGACCCGAAGCGCATAAGGCACCTTGATCACGTAGATCCGGTCGATGAAGGCCTCGTTCGTCTTGTTGTTCTTGAAGGCGCGCCACTCGCTCTCGTTGGAGTGCGCCAGCACGATGCCCGTGAACGGGATTGCGCCGATATTCTCCGAGCCGACATAGTTGCCTTCCTGCGTCGCGGTCAGCAGGGGGTGCAGCATCTTGATCGGCGCCTTGAACATCTCGACAAATTCGAGAACGCCCTGGTTCGCGCGGTTAAGGCCGCCCGAATAGGAGTAGGCGTCCGGGTCCGACTGCGCATGCATCTCGAGCTTGCGGATATCGACCTTGCCGACGAGCGAAGAGACGTCCTGGTTGTTCTCGTCGCCCGGCTCGACCTTCGCAACGCCGATCTGGCGCATGCGGGACGGCTTCACCTTGGCGACGCGGAACTTGGTGATGTCACCGCCGAACTCGTCCAGCCGCTTCAGCGCCCATGGGCTCATGAGCCCGCTCAGGCGACGGCGTGGAACACCATAGTCCTTCTGCAGCTGTTCGGCCTGTGTCTCCGGGTCGAAGAGGACCAACGGGCTCTCGAACACGGGGCTGAGATCGTTGCCGGCCTTCAGCACGTAGATGGGCAGGTCTTCGATCAGAGCCTTGATGCGCTCGGCCAGCGAGGACTTGCCGCCGCCGACGGGACCCAGCAGGTAGAGGATCTGCTTGCGCTCCTCCAGGCCCTGCGCACCCTGCCGGAAGAAGGCGACGATACGTTCGATCGTCTCTTCCATCCCGTAGAATTCAGAGAAGCGCGGATAGACGCGGATCGTGCGGTTGGAGTGGATGCGACCCAGGCGTGGATCGCGCGAGGTATCGATCATCTCGGGCTCGCCGATCGCGGCGAGCAACCGCTCGTGTGGACCCGCGAACATCAGCGGGTCTTTCTTGCAGCCTTCCAGATACTCCTGGATCGTCATCACCGTCTCGCGACGGCTCTCGAAGGCCTTGGTGTAGCTGTCGAACAGATCGCGCGACATCATCGCTCCCTTTTCAACCCGCAAGCGGGATCCAGAGGCACGTCACTGAGACACTGCTTCGTCGCTTGACCGCGCCGCCGCAGTCCCTCGTAGGCTGCACCCGTTCGGGAGAAGCGCGCCTGCCAGTCGGTGGCAGCGCAGGCGCCCGCCCGATGGTGCGTAGAGGAACCATCTCCTCAAATGTCGGCGCTGGAAAGGCGAATTGAAGAGGTGGTACTGCTCAACCGCCCCCGCGCTGAATCACGATACTAGTAGAATCGCACGAGGGGACTAGCCCGCGCTACATTTGAACGAGCTGTGAATGCACATGTCGCCTGACGTGTTGCATCCGCCACAATTGCTGCGTCGTGATCAGGCAATCGGCGGAAAACCCTGCCTTTGCCGCGTGCATTTCGAGGACGGGCCGTGCGAAGAGCACGATCATGCCCTCGAACATGACCCAGACGATACCTGTCGGCTGTTGGGCTGCGCCGCAGCGATGTTGGCGCTCAACATGTGTGAGTGCTGGTCCCGACACGACCGATGCGGTGCGCCCGATTCAGCCGCGGGTCTGGACTTCAGCATCGACGCAAATAGCCTGTACGCGTCTCAGGCTGCGGAGTCCTAAATGAAACTATTGCGCTTGCTTGCCGCGAGTTCGGTCGCATTCGCGACCATTTCCGCATCGGCTGCCCATGCGCAACCGCCAGACTGGTCGACGCGCTGCCGAATGGAGCTGGGCAGTTCCAGCGCTCCGGAGGTCGGCAAGTATCTGCTGATGACGGTCGGCAAAACCAGCAACCCGGCTCTTTCGCGACTGGACTATTCGGCATCCGCGTCGGCTCGCGCTGCCGTCCACCCAACCGCAGTGAAGGACGTGCTCAATCCCTTTTCGTCGCCATCACTGAACATCGGCTACTACGGACAGGTGGGCGCCGCGGCGCCTCACGCGGTTAAGCCGACCGTCGGACATATCGGCTTCGGCGTCATCGGAAAGGACTTCAAGGCAATACCCGGCTCGCCGGTTCAGCTTAAGCTAATCGTCGACGGCGCAACCTTCGGCCCTTACGAACCCGCGCCGTCCAGTTCCGGCATGTACAATATGTGGTTCGACACGGCGGACACGGACGGTGACAACAAGGCGCCGCTTCTGAGCGCCAACGACTTCGCCAAGCTGGCCAAGGCCATCAACGTTATGACGACCGCGGAAGTCGTTGTCGTGCAGGACGGCGCCGAGATTGCGCGGATTGCGATTCCGACTCCCAATTTCGTCGCCTGGCGGGATGGCCTTGCTTCGTGGGCGTCGAAGACCAAGCCGGGGGTCGGCGCTGCTACCACCTGTGCGGCCGGTGGCGACGTCGTGAACTGACGCGCCGCGAAGGCGCTTCGCCCAGGCCCGAATGCATGCCCGAGTCTAGTTGTGACGGCGGCGACCGCGACCGTCGAAACGCCAGACATGGTGGCTGGACCCCTCATCCTCACCATCCCACGTCAGCGCGCCGTCCGGCTCGCTGGCTTCGGCAGGGGCGTCGGGATCGGGCGTTTGCGGACCCCAGCCCTTGAAGTCATGCGGCAGACCATCAGTCCACGTCTTGGCCTCGCTGGCTCCAAGGACGGGTGGTCCGTAGGCGTGATCTTCCAGGCGGTAGGGGCGATCGGGATCGGTGGGCTGAGGTTTGTTGGCCATGACGGGTCCTCGTTTCGGGTGAAGCGACGCCGCACGGGCCGATCCGCCGACGCCTTACCGCAACAAACGCACAAGGCGGCGAGTGGTTACGCGCGGGGTTCACCATGTCAGGACGCCTCGGCCATTGTCTTGTCCGCAGGAATGAGGTTTCGATCCG
>Ga0075152_10000133_pt1 | contig 57989 bp, 58 predicted proteins | sample JI61114C2DNA_FD_70964 | JGI IMG/M metagenome (GOLD analysis project Ga0075152, IMG submission 70964) | Wastewater effluent complex algal communities from Wisconsin, to seasonally profile nutrient transformation and Carbon sequestration -... | ecosystem: Engineered > WWTP > Effluent > Algae...
AAAACCTTGTTTGATGATTTCTAGCGATTGGCATTGATGACATTTATTCATGCACACAGATTAGCGTGAACGCAAGTTTATCAAAGAGATGCCTTATTAGATCTCATAGTTGAAACCCTCCACATTAGAGAGTTTCAAGTTTAGAGATGTATGACTATATTTTCTGCTAAGAAATCATGTTTTATTGGTTGTAGATGAAAATTTGCCATACAGCACATCTCCAAGCCATGGAAAATAATTGCACACCAATTTTTGTCTTCAGCCACTATTCCGATCTTTCCCACCGGCGCCAAGGAGGTAGTCTTAAGCTGATCATACCTCTGATGAAGAGTTGGATAAACTCAGGGCTTTAGTTTCTGAAAAACAGACGGACCATCAATGAAATCGCCGATGAGTGGAATAACAGATTTATGCAATCGAGGGTTATTTTATACATGCTGGATATTGCTAGGAGTTATAGATGCGCTATATGTAGTGAACCTAGACATAAATATGCATGTAATACACATAGAGAATAAAATTATGATTGGAGTGTTGAAAATGATTAAATTAATTAAGATTTTTTACTGTTTAATTTTTACATCTTTACTTTCTTTGTCAGCAGTAGCTGCAGATAAAAAAAATGTTTTTGAAGGAGCTCCTGTATCCAATGGCTATGGCTTTCAGATTAGTGGTTTTCATCATATTGAGCCTGAATTTGTCGCTGAATGCCTAAAAAAGCCTGGGCAACATATTCTTGAAGTTGGTGCAGCGGAAGGTCGTACCATGATTAAAGTCTTGAACAACGTTATTAGGGCCCGGGTACCTATTTATTACACTGCGGTAGAAATAAATAGTTTATATCATGATAGTCTTAAATCAGACAAGAAAATACTAGATGAAAAATATCGGGGAACCCTCGGTACTATTAGTATCCCAGCTGATGGTGATATAAGAAATTTTATTAAAAATAAAGAAAATCAATTTGATGTAATTTATGCAGGAAACGTTTTGCATTTTTTTGACCCAGTTGATTACCTAGAAATTATTCAAGCATTTCATCGTGCTTTAAAGCCAAATGGCAAGCTATTTTTAATCGTAAGTTCAACAGATGCTCCTGGTTTTAAAAAATCGAAAGAAAAAATGATTGAGGCCGGCCAAAATGGTGACTTGTGGCCAGGTTTTTTGACTGATCAAGAACGCTATACCATAGATCTCATCAAGGTAGCACCCAATCTACAAGCATTTGGCCATGCCAACATCTTTAAAACAGAGCAGAATGAAAAAACGATGAAAGATCTATTGTTTCACTGCGGTTTTAGCCAGATTTCAGTACAGGAATACTACGACGATACAACCAAAGTCTACATTCCTACTGCTAATGGCATAGAATCAAATACTGGCGTTAATTATTTAGGGGTAATGGCACAAAAGAGTGAATACGGAGATAACAAGCAATTAACTGAATATAAAAAACAAGCGCAATTAAAGCGAAATCAATTGCGTAAATTATTATCTCAAATCTCGCCAGAAAGATGCTCTAATCATTTGTGTAATAAAGGCGAAACTAAATTGTTTTTTTGCTCGCAATGTAAATCCGCTAAATATTGCTCAAAAGAATGTCAAAAGGCACAATGGCCAACTCATAAAAGCTCCTGCAAAAAGTAACTGATCTGACACCTGGCTAATTAATTGCTATATAAAATACGACTAACTAGGAGTATTTATGCGCAATATTACTATCTTGGCTATGAGTTTATTATTAACAAGCCAGCTTTGGGCTGATAGACCTATTGAGCCTGAAGCGGAGTTTGTGGGGCTAGGTAAAATAAAGGCTCAGCCAGATTTTATTCAGGTGTTGTTTACAATCCAGTCTGAGTGTTATTTAAGCCCTATTGAGGCTCAGCAAGGCACTGATCTAATTGTAAAAAAAATAGATAGTTATTTACAGACACTTAAAAATAATAACGACCAGTATTTTAAAGTTCTAGTTGACGGTGGTTATACCAATAGCTTTTCGCGGTGGTATAATAATCGTGAGTTATGTCGTAACACTTTTCAAAAAAGTACTGAGCTAAGTCTTAGGGTTACTGCTAGCAATGACTTTGATAAGATCTTTGCTGCTATGCAGAGCTACACACTTAAAAATTTTAAGCAAGATTTTATTGGTTTAGGCGATGAAAACCCTCGCACTTACGTGCGTATATCCGTGCCAAGTCCGCAGCTCACTCCTGAGCATAGACGTGACTTGGAACGCCAAGCCATTAATCTGGCTATGCTCGATGCTAAAGCTAATTTTCGGTCAGCCATGACTAGTTGTCGTACGCATCAATGGAAAGTGCTGCGTATTAAAGAAGATGGCTTTATGAGTTATGAGCCACCACGATCATCATATGTGGCTATGAAAATGACCAGCAATGCTAACGAAAACGTTGATATGGCAGCACCAATACGTTTTGATGATCTTAAAGTTGAAAAACGTTTGAGTGTCAGCTTTGGTTTCGATGCTTCGATGTGTTACGAGCCTTAGGCCAAATTATTCCCCCCTAAACTATTACTAAGGTCTTTTGCTGATTGATTGGGGGATCAAGATGCTGTTTATATTGCCTTTATTGTTAAGTTTTTCAGGGCCTAGTTTAGCTTTTGCAGCTTTAGAAAGCTGCTTAATTCCAGTAGTGACACTAGATAGACCATTTGATGCCAAATGCTTTACCCAGTCAGATGCTAGACAAAATATCAATATACCTGAGCGAATTATCAACTGGGGTAGCAATGGTCTCGGTGGTCAGCCCTGGCACTTTATTGATGTGGCCTGTAATCAATTTTTTATTGAGCTTATGAGTAAGATCTCAAGCCATAAACCAAATATTAAGCTTACGCCTCACGATCTATTTCACGCCCACCTGATTGCTTTAGGACAAAGCTTGGTGGTAGTTATTCACGCTAAAGAATATCCGGCTGACTTAGATGGCATAAAAAATAATTACCAGCTTGAAGCAGAGCAATTTTTTAGTAGCACTAAAGATTTTGCTGAGCGAAACTTTATCTACTTAAGTGATACTAGGCAGATATATGAGACAAAAAATCACGGTGACTGTGCCAAGTTTTTTGCCGATGGTCCGGGTCAAACGCTCGATGAAGTCCAAATACTCGCCTATCTACCCAAAAGCAAACTCTTAGGCGATGTTAATATCTTTATGCCCAATACGCTCAGACGTCTTAACTATCAGTTTTACCCGGGTATGTTCAATGGTTATTTTATGGCCGACCTCGAAGCTTTTCACACGGCTAAAAGCTTTGAAGAGCGGCTGATGAGCAATATCATTCTCGGTAGCTGGCTCGATCATCATGGTCAGGAACCGGTGCTGTATTTTTTGACTGGCCGTTAGTAGTAATTCTATCGTTGACAAACCTAAAAAGTTATTTTAGCCGACTCTAAATAAAGGAGTTCTAAAATGGCTAAAATTTCTATCAGTGGTATTGCGGTAATTTTCATTTTTTTTACATGTCAATGGGCTACGGCTACCGATTTAGAACCTTATATAGAGTCTTGTCCATCTGAAATATCTTTTGGCTATTCATTATCCTATGCCCAAGACCTTGGAAATAAAGTAAGTGTCCATCTGCTTCCTAATGGTGGGTACATAGAATATTTTGCTGATGGATCTTTTGTTTTTCATCAAGCCCCTTCAAAGCATCCAGCGTTTGTGCTTGGAGAATGTTTGCATGATGTCGCTAGTGGTATTTGTAACTATTTGAGCTCTTGCTATAATTATTTTATTGTTAGTAAACTCTGTCCTATACCTAATGGATCGTATGTTAATAGTTGTGTTAACACTACAGTAACCAATGATGGGAAAGATTGCAAAATTACCGCATCATGTCCAAGTAATAATCCTGAGGATGGTTATAAAATTAATTCTGGCACATGGCCTAAAAGTATGCACCCAGATTTAGATAATATGGATGGAAGTCTGCGGGTTCAATCGGTCCATGCTGTAGTAATTTTAGCTAAAGATAAGGCTTTGATTAACTATTCTAAACAAATAAGTTCGCTTGAATTAGGTCTAGAGTATTTATCAGAAAATGAACGAAAAGCTTTGGAAAAAAAACGTAAACATTTGATCCAACAACAAAACCAAATAATTGGTGATCTAAGCGCTGGCGATATAGTGACGATCGATAATGAAGGTCATCCTATTATTGTTAGTGATGTTTCTAAATTATACTCTTCTGGTAGTGAAAATTCTCAAGCAATCAGTCAGTTTAGAAAGTTGTCTAGCTTGACTGGTGGAATATTGGGTATATCCCAAAGTCATCAAGATCTTTCTGCAATGGTTAAGCTAATATTTCAGCATATTATAGCCAAGCTATCAGATGAAGCAAATAGTATTGAAATTGCATTCGTGATTGATACCACCGGTAGCATGAGTACAAATATTAACCAAGTAAAAGATAATCTAGACAAACTGCTGGTAAAATTAAGTGAAAATGATGGTGCTAACAGGAAAGTATCGTCTGCTATTGTGGAATTTCGAGATAAAGAAGAAATTTTTGTAGCTAAAGTTAACACAGATTTAACCACAGACTTTGCTAAACTTCGAGACAATGTAAATAAAATTATTGTCAGTGGCGGAGGAGACCGACCGGAAGCAGTTTTAGATGCTCTATTATGGGCTAAAAATAAATTATCGTGGACCAAAAGTTCAACTCGTTTTTGTATACTAATTGGTGATGCTCCTGGTCATGATAAGACATTAGATGATCGTTATAATTTAGATGATATAATTGAACAATTTAGAAAAGCAGATAACAGTATAGTTATTTATCCTGTTCTTAGTAAATGACAGATATTTAGTTAGGTAGTTCTCTTAATATAAGACACCATATAAATGGCTATTCCACCGGCAATAAAGCCGGGAATAGTTGCGGATAATTGGCTGTCGGTAAGAATCCATAACACGCCAACGCTGCCGCCTACGAGCATGCCAGCTAAGGCGCCGTTTGCGGTCAGGCGCTTGAAGTAGAGGGAGGCTATGACTAAGGGGCCGAAAGCGGAGCCCATACCCACCCAGCAATAATAAACCATGTTAAAGATCGAGCTGGTTTTGGTGAGGGCAATTAAGAGCGCTATGAGGCAGGTAAAGCCGGCGCTTAATCGAGAAACCATAACTACTTTTTTATCGCTGGTTTTGCTGTTGACGGCAGCCGCGTAAATATCTTCAGCTACGACACTGGCTACGACTAAGATTTGCGAATCGATAGTTGATAAGGTTGCAGCTAAGATTGCGCACAGAATAAAAGCGGCGATAAAAGGCGAAAAGATTGCCTTGACCATATCAACAAAAATTAACTCAGGATTGCTAGGCTGGCCATCAAAAAAATAATGAGCAGCCAGTCCAACCGCAACTGAGCCTGTCAAAGCTGAAATCTGCCAGGCCGTACCAAGCCATTTGCTTTTAGAAAGCTCAGCTGGATCTTTAATGGCCATAAACTTATTTAAAATATGAGGCTGGCCGAAATAACCAACACCCCAGCCACAGGCGAGGCTTAGTGCTTGAAATAGGCTGGCAGGATTGGTGGGCCAAAAACCATCCGCTAAAGCCTGACCCAGCCTAAGTTGACTACGGCTAGTATTGTCACTGTTAAATACTAAGATAGGAATGACAATAATTACTGCTAGTAAGAATATACCTTGGAAGAAATCTGTGTAACAAATCGCTGTAAAACCGCCAAGGCTTATATAAATAAAAACCGCTGCAATAGCTACCGTACAACCGAGTGTGTAATTGAGGTTGAAAATCGATTCGAATAAGTAGCCCATGCCGGTAATACCGGCCGCAATATAGATGGTTAAAAACAACGTGGAAAAGAGCGCACCGATAATCCTAATCGATTTAGCATTGGTACCCAGTCGTTTATCAAAAAAACTGAACAAGGTTAGGCTGTCATAGTGTTCGGTGGCTCTGCGCAGCCTGGGAGCCACAAAATGCCAGTTCATGAACATAAAAAACACCAGGCCGATCGCAGTCCAGGCGTGAATGAGCCCTTCTCTAAAAACAGCCATCGGTAGACCCATAAATAGCCATACACTCATATCGCTAGCATTGGCTGAAATAGCGGTAACCCAGTAGTTTAAACCGCGATTGCCTAAAATATAACTGGAAGCAGATTGGGATTTTTTAGAAGATATAATCCCAATTGTTATGATAATAATTATATATAATAAAAAAGCGGCTAACGAACTGAACTGCATGTGCTATCCTAGTCTTAATCCCATGGCGTGAATATTGACACGGCGCTTCCCTTTGAGTAGGGGGTAGGGCGAGTACTGTATTGGTGGTTTTAAAAGGAGGTGAGTGCCGGTGACCAAAATATCGATCAGAGAGGGTGAATCCTTTGAGCGTGCGCTGAAACGATTTAAGAAACGGGTTGAACAAGCGGGAGTTCTTAAAGAAGTGCGCAAGCGCGAATTCCACGTTAAGAAATCAGTTCAAGAAAAGCTTAAAAAACGTGCGGCAGAGGCGAGATCTCGTAAACGCCAAAAACGTATGGCCCAAAGGGGTTTTAATTAACTTCGACTTAACCCACAGAACTCTGTGGGTTTTTTGAGGGGCTCAATCATGAAGCTCTTTTACTCAATTAGTCAAGTTGGTGATTATCTACGCGGTGGCGTGTTGGCAATTGGCAACTTTGATGGATTGCACCTTGGACACATGGCCCTGATCAATCGCGTGCTAGCCCTTAAAGCCCAGCGTCCAGGTGCGATTTTATGTTTTAGTCCCCATCCGGCAGCATTATTAAATCCTCGGAAGCCGTTTTTTTATCTTAGCGATGAGCAGCAAAAGATTAACTTACTGGAAAAACTAGCTCTTGATGCGGTGATTATTCATCAGCTCGATCTTAGTTTTCTCAATCTCAGCCCTCAGGCTTTTATTGAATCAGTCTTACTAAGACAGCTGGCTGTGAAAGACATTGTAGTAGGTAGTGATTTTAGTTTTGGCGCTCAAGCATCAGGGACAATTGCTGATTTAACAAGCTATAGCGAAAAAGCTTTCTTTGATCTGCATGTAATAGAAGAGCAAAAAATTAATCACGAACGCTGCTCTTCAAGCGCCATTAGAGATTATCTAAGTTTAGCTAAGCTTAAACAGGCTCAAGCTATGCTGGGGCGACCTTTTTCGGTGCGAGGCCTGGTGGTAAAAGACCAGGGGCAGGGAGAAGGTTTAGGCTTTGCCACCGCTAACCTCAAGCCCGCCGAAGGTTTTTGCTTGAAGCGCGGTGTTTATGCCAGTGTTTTACGATCAGGCTCCCGCGATTATCTTAGTGCCACTAACATAGGAGTTCGCCCCACGCTGACTAATAGCTCCCAACTCATGATTGAAACTCATAGTTTGGATGTGGTGCTTGATCTAACTGGTAGTGAGATTGAAGTGTTTTTTCTTGAGTATCTGCGCGATGAAATTAAATTTCCGTCAATCACGGCCTTACAAGAGCAAGTTAAACAAGACTTGCAGCAGATTCGTCAAAAATATCCTCCTGCAACATTTTCCATTAAACTTTTGGATGCCTAGCTGCTTATGGCTAGCGAAATATGAAATTCATGACCTTTTAGCTTTGGACTAAGCCCATAACTTGTTCTAAGCTTCTCTAAATCTGGTGATCTGACTTGTAAAATGATGAATCTCACGTTTTTTTGTGTTTTGACAATAGTTATGTCTGATATTTCAAAGCTAAATACGCGACCTCGCTCTTTTAGTGAAATGTGTTCGTCTTCATAAAACAGGCTGATGTGAGCGCCAGGAGAATCTATTCTTCTAAAATAGGGTGGTTTACTAAACTCGGGTCCTGCTTTGAGTAAGGGGAAGAGTTTGTTGATGTAGTCATTATCTACTTTAAGATAAGCATAGCCATTGCTTTGTTGTACCAGTATACCATGATGGGGAAGATGATTTTTGGCATAAGCGATCGTTTCTTGCCATGCTTCAACTGTTTGTTGAGACTCTTTTCTGTTTGGTAGATAGTGTTGGCAATCGCTGAGGCTGATCAACATGATCAAGATAATGCATATATTAGTGTTTTTGAACATTAGATCACCAAATTAGGTACTAAGGGATTTAAGTCTGATTCGTCAAAAATATCCTCTTCTTCGTGAGTCTCTTCTTGCTTCAAGCTGATGCGACCGATGGGCTGAGCTTTAAAATCAGCGCTGAGCTCTTGAAAGCTCATGACAGCTACTTCAAAAAATTCAAGCTCGGTGAGTTTTCTCATAAAGCGACGGATATCTTGTGAGGTAAGTAAAACTGGTCTGCGAGCACCAGGAGGCAGTTGATCGATTTCGTACCTGATAGCCATCAGAATATCTTGGCTATGTTCGGGATCAAGTGCTAGATAGGACATGTTGCCTTGTTGCTCTATGCTTGAGCGAATCATATCTTCAATATCGGGGGCTAGTAAAAATACTAGTAAAGTATCGTGGCCTTGGCCGAAGCGATAGCATAGGTAGCGCGATAAAGCGGCACGCACGTGTTCGGTGAGCATAACTGTACTAGACTCAGTTGGACCATACTCAGCTAAAGTTTGCAGAATAGTTTTAATGTCTTTGATGGAAATCTCTTCGCTTAACAGCCGTTTTAAAACGTCAGTTAACTGAAAGAGGCTCACAGCCTTGGGAACTACTTCTTTGACGAGTGCAGGAAACTGCTGTTCAAGGCGATCGAGCATGGTTTGTGTTTCGTGGAGAGTAATAAAGTCTTTAGCATTTCTTCTTAAAATGGCCGAAAGATGTAAAAGAATGCGGCTAGGGGCATCCCATACGATAAAGCCGGCATTTTCCAGAGTAGTTTTATGTTCAATAGGGCTAAGTGCTGCGTTGAGATCAGTACATGGGTTTTTAGCCGTGCTCACTTCTTTGATACCCAAAGCTCTTATTTCATCGGCCATGGCTGACACGAGACATTGATGAGGATCAACCATGCCACGGGCAACAGGTACTTCGTTAATCAATAAAATATAGTGAGAACGGGCAAGATCTTCTCCTGAGGCGCCTCTGACTCTGATACCGGGAAAATCAATACCAAGCTCTATTTCCAAAGATTCTCTTAAAAGAGGAATTAGCTCTGAGATAAAATTACTGTGGTCATCAACTAAAGGTATTAAGTTTTCGGCCACTTCTATGCAAATGGGCAAGACACCAGCTTGTTTGGTGGCAGTATTTATTGGGGCGTGTTTAGTTTTATTATCATCCTCAAAAATCGCTAAGCCATTGCTAGAATTTGGTTTGCTTGCTTGAGATTTTTTAAAACCGGCATAGGCCAGGAGGAAAGTAATAAAACTTAAGATGCTAAACGGCATAAAAGGCAAACCCGGCAGTAGGCCAATCAAGCCAATAAAGCAAGCAGCTAGGATAAAAGCTTTAGGATAGGCAAATATTTGCGATGCGACACTGGCTCCCAGATTTTGGTCAGCTTTATCTGCATCAACCCTTGTTACAATCAAACCTGCGCATACCGACATGAGTAGACCAGGAATAATGCTAACTAAACCATCGCCGACCGATAAAATAGCATAAGTCGATAGCGCCTCATCAAGCTCCATACCATGCTCAAAAACACCAATAATAATACCGGCCAAAATATTAATAATAAAAATGATAACACCAGCGATGACATCGCCTTTAACAAATTTCATGGCGCCGTCCATGGCACCAAATAACTGGCTCTCGCGACTTAGGTCTTCGCGTTTTTTCTTGGCTTGCTCCAAATCAAGAATGCCTGAACGTAGGTCCGCATCAATACTCATTTGCTTGCCGGGCATGGCATCAAGGGTAAAACGTGCCGCTACTTCAGCTACTCGTTCTGAGCCTTTGGCTACCACCAACATATTGATAAGCATAAGAAGTAAAAAAATTACAATACCAACTACTAAATTACCGCCAACGACCGTATTACCAAAAGCTAGAACCATTTCCCCAGCATCGGCGTTTAGTAGAATCAGCCTCGAAGTAGCCACGTTAAGCCCAAGTCTAAACAGGGTGGCAATCAGTAAAATCGAGGGAAACGAAGATAGTTTTAGGGCATTGGGGATATAGATAGCCAATAATAAAATAATAAGCGCTGCTGAAATATTGGCTGAAATAAAAATATCGATCAAAAAAGTTGGTATGGGCATAACCAAGAGCGCTACGACCGTAATTACCGTAAGCGCTAAAAAAATATCTGGCTGACTGCCAATTTGTAGCAAACGTACACGCCATATCTCAGGTAACAATGCCACTCAAGTTCTCTTTGTCTGACCAAGCCCATTAAAACAACGAGTAATTGTCAGTGTTTATGCCGGAACGAGCAAGCTGGTCTCTGCTTGCCCTTTTTGCTAATTTTACCTATTGAAAAGCTGGGAAGTTATTTAAAGAAAAAGGCTAAGGCATGAGCGAGTGTAATTTTAAGCGGGTATTGTTGAAAATATCGGGCGAGGCTTTGCAGGGAAACCTGGGCTTTGGCATTGATCCTAAAATTATCAACACACTATCTAAAGAAATCAAAGAAGTACATGCTTTAGGAGTTGAGCTGGCTATTGTCATTGGTGGTGGCAATATTTTTCGCGGTGTAGCAGCAAGCACCCAAGGTATGGATCGGGCCACGGCGGACTATATGGGGATGCTGGCTACTGTACTTAACGCGCTCGCCTTACAAGATGCCTTAGAGCGCCTCAATGTTAGCACCCGAGTAATGTCAGCTATTGCTATGCAGGAGCTTGCTGAGCCTTATATTAAGCGACGAGCAACCAGGCATTTAGAAAAAGGTCGCGTAGTTATTTTTGCGGCAGGTACTGGTAATCCATTTTTCACCACGGATACTGCGGCCAGTTTACGGGCGATTGAAGTACAGGCGGATGCGATATTCAAGGCTACTAGAGTAGATGGCGTTTATGATATGGACCCAGAAAAATTTCCTGCGGCCACGATGTTTGATACGCTTTCCTACATTGAAGTGCTCAATAAAGGTCTCAAAGTAATGGATTCAACAGCGATTTCTTTGTGTATGGATAACCAGATGGATATCTATGTTTTCAATATGACTAAACCTGGCAATATTAAGCGTATTTTGCAGGGTGAGAAAATTGGCACCAAAGTCAGCCCTAAAAAAAATTAACCACGAGGTCAACTATGATTAACGATATAGCCGATGACATGAAACAAAGCTTTGATAAGACGATCGATGCTTTCAAAAAGCAATTAGCCGCGATTAGAACTGGTCGAGCTCATACTAGCCTGCTTGAGTCGGTAAAAATTGATTATTACGGTACACCAACGCCTATTGCTCAGGTAGCAAATATTACCACGCCTGATCCGCGTACTTTAGTCGTAAAACCTTGGGAAAAGGGTCTGCAAAAACTGATTGAAAAAGCTATTTTAGAAGCAAATCTTGGACTTAGCGCTGTTACTGACAGTGATATTGTTCGAGTACCGGTGCCGGCACTCACCGAAGAGCGCCGTAAAGAGTTCTGCAAACAAGCGAAGGTTCGTGGCGAAGAAGCTAAGCTTGCTCTGCGTAATTCCCGACGCGACGCTAACGATATGCTTAAATCAGCGCTAAAAGACGGTGATATTACTGAAGACGAAGAAAAACGCGGTCTAAAAATAGTGCAGGATGCTACTGACGCTGGAGTAGCTCTTATTGATGATCTATGCAGTAAAAAAGAAGCTGAAATTATGACGGTTTAGATTAAGCAGATCAGTTCATGAAATAACTAATACGCTTTAGTATAAACATACATAATACAGGTTGAATATGGCCTGTTTAATTATATAAAATGGGAGTAAATACAATGAAGCGTATTATTAACAGCTTAGCCTTGTTATTGGCTTGTGGTTCAGTGGCATATTTGAGCGGTTGTGGCCCTCTTGATGGCAAGGAGTCTGCTTATGTGGCCCAAGCTGAACAAAATAGCAAAAAAGATAACTATGATGACATCTATCAGGCTGAAGACGAACCAGAATCAGAGGATGATGTAAAAACCCCCGAGGTAGCTCCACCTAAAGCAGCAGAAGAAGATGAGCAACAAGAAGAAATGCCAGCTGCTATGCCAGTAAAGCCTGTTAAGTTAGATACCCGTCACGTTTGGGCACCTGCACAAGTTGAACGCCTGGCACCGATTGTGACCAATACCTCAGAAGACCGCAATTTTGAGCGTGAAATTCAGCATCACAAGGTAATCCATCGCATTCAGCCTCTGCCTACTGAACACGTGATTAATAACAACCTACATACCAAGAACACTTATTTCACCAAGATTATTAATCACCCAAGGCCATTCACCCGGGTGAGCCAAGTCAATAAACTTAGTGAAAGTGAAGAAGTCATGCCAACCGTTGAAGAAACCGTAGAGGCTCCTGCCTCAGTTAGAGCTTATGGCTGCAGCCGTGGCTTCTATCGCGGTTATGGTTTGGGCTATGGCTTAGGTTATCGCGGTTATTATGGTGGATTTCGTAGATTCTATTAAGCACTGAAGCTTAAAAAAAACCGCCTCAGCAAAAAAGAGGCGGTTTTTTTAGGCGATTTCTACCACCAAATCGTGTTTGTCTAAGCGCACACGAATATGCTGGCCGGCTGAGAATCTTTTTTCAATCAAAGCACGAGCGATTTTATCAACTACTTCACGCTGGATCACCCGCTCTAGAGGACGAGCGCCATAGGCTTGGTCGTAGCCGCGTTTAGCAAGCTCTCGCTTGGCATCGTCATCAATACTTAGGCTGAGCTCCTGGCGTTTTAGGCGCTTAAGCAGCTTAAGCATAATAATATCGATGATACCCAATAAGTCTTCCTCAGATAGACCAGAGAACAAGATCAAATCATCGATACGATTTAAAAACTCAGGGCGAAAATGTTGTTTAACTAAGGCTAGCACTTGTTTTTGCTTAGTTTCATCGATGCCATCTTGTAGAAATTCGCTGCCAATATTGGAAGTCATCAATATGATCGTATGGCGAAAGTCTACGGTGCGGCCTTGGCCATCGGTTAAGCGTCCATCATCTAAAACTTGTAAAAGTAGATTAAAGACTTCGCTGTTGGCTTTCTCCATTTCATCGAGTAATAAAATCGAATAGGGCCGCCTACGCACTTGCTCAGTCAACTGGCCACCTTCTTCGTAGCCGACATAGCCAGGAGGGGCGCCAACCAAGCGTGATACTGAGTGACGCTCCATGTACTCAGACATATCAATACGAATCATCGCTTTAGGGTCGTCAAATAAAAACTCAGCCAAAACTTTGGCAAGCTCAGTTTTACCCACACCAGTTGGGCCTAAAAATAAGAAAGAGCCAATCGGTTTACGCTCGTCGCTTAAGCCTGCGCGGTTTCTCCTGATGGCCTGACACACCGCTTTAATCGCATTATCTTGACTGATAATTCTTTTTTTAAGTTCGCTTTCCATATGTAGGAGACGGCTGGTTTCAGATTGCAGCATTTTTTGGACAGGAATTCCGGTCCAACGGCTGACCACACCAGCTATCTCATCCTCGGTTACTTCTTCTTTTAAGAAACTCGAGCCTTTTTGTACGTCGCTTAGTTCATTTGATTTGGTCTCAATTTCTTTTTGCAGCTTAAATAGATCGCCGTATTGTAATCTCGCTGCTTTCTCAAAATCACCTGCCCGTTGCGCTAGTTCTATCTCATGTCTAAGCTTTTCACTTTTTTGCCTGGCGGCTCTGATAGCTGACAAAATAGCCTTTTCGCCTTGATATTTACTGTCGATCGTGTGCGCCTTTTCTTTAGTCTCAGCGAGAGTTTTTTCGGTCTCTTTTAAGCGTGTTTGGCTCTTGTCATCTTTTTCTTTGCTTAAAGCTTGGCGGGCGACCTCAAGTCTGGTGATCTGGCGATTAAGCTCATCGAGTTCAGTTGGCAAAGATTCAATTTGCATTTTAAGCGCACTAGCTGCTTCATCTATCAAATCTATTGCTTTGTCGGGCAGTTGGCGATGAGTGATATAGCGTGTGCCAAGACTCACGGCCGCAACAATCGCTGCATCGCTGATTCTGATACCATGGTGTACTTCATAACGTTCTTTGAGACCGCGTAAGATGGCCACTGCATCTTCTTCACTCGGCTGGTCGACTAAAACTGGCTGAAAGCGACGTTCAAGGGCAGCATCTTTTTCCACATGTTTTCTATATTCATCAAGTGTGGTAGCGCCAATACAGCGTAGTTCACCACGGGCAAGGGCAGGTTTGAGCATATTGCTTGCATCAAGGGCGCCTTCAGCACCACCAGCACCGACCAGCGTGTGCAGCTCATCAATAAATAAGATGACCCGGCCATTTTCGTCTTGAATAGCCTTAAGCACCGATCTTAAGCGGTCTTCAAACTCACCCCTATACTTAGCGCCTGCTAGCAGTGACGCCAAATCAAGCGAAAGCAACTTTTTATCGCGCATGCTGTCAGGTACGTCATTTTTAGCAATTCTCAGAGCAATGCCTTCAGCAATAGCCGTCTTACCAACCCCAGGCTCACCGATCAAAACCGGGTTGTTTTTTGTGCGACGACTTAAAACTTGAATGGTTCTTCTTATCTCCTCATCACGGCCGATTACCGGGTCAAGCTTGCCATCATGAGCTTCTTTGGTGATATCGCGCGTGTATTTTTCTAGGGCGTTTGTTTCTTGTTGCATGGCGTGTTCCGTGGTCTCAAGATTTACCTGCCTAGGGTAGGCATTGAAAATAGTGCGACAAGGATTATTTAGACTAGTAAAAACAAACACTTATTAGGAGTAAGTCATGGTCAGTTTTGATCTGTCTCGCGAACAACAACAACTAAAAGCTCTCGCTCATGACTTTGCGCTTAAAGAGATCCGCCCGATTGCCTCTCATCATGACGAAACTGGTGAATGGCCGGCTAAGATTTTATTAAAGGCTTTTGAGTTAGGTTTAATTAATTGTCACATACCTGAAAAATTTGGCGGTATGGGTTTATCGACTTTTGATGCCTGTCTAGTTGATGAAGAGCTTGGCTATGGTTGCACCGGAATCACCACCGCACTGACGGCTAACTCTCTAGCCCAAATGCCAATTATTATTGCTGGTACTGATGAACAAAAGAAAGAATGGCTCGCGCCTTTTGCGACTAACCATATGATCTGCTCCTACGCGGTAACTGAGCCTCAAGCAGGTTCAGATGTTGCGAGTATTGCTACTAGTGCGGTAAAAAAAGGCGATTCATATATACTAAATGGCCAAAAGGTATGGATTACCGGCGCCGGCCATGCTGCGTGGTTTTTTGTGTTGGCTACCACTGACAAAGACAAGGCCCATAAGGGCAAAAGCGCTTTTATGGTGCCGGCCAGTGCCAAAGGTGTTGTGGTTGGCAAAAAAGAAAATAATATGGGTCAACGTGCCTCAGATACACGCAGTGTGAGTTTTGAAGACGTTGAAATACCTCTAAAAAATCGTCTTGGCCAAGAAGGCGATGGCTTTTTAATTGCGATGACAGCCTTTGACTATACTAGGCCGCTGGTTTCTGCAGGTGCAGTCGGCTTAGCACGGGCTGCTATGGAGCATGCACTTATTTATGCCAAAGAACGGCGCGCTTTTGGGGTGCCCATTTGGCAACACGAAGGCGTAGGTTTTATGTTAGCCGATATGGCTACTGAAATAGATGCGGCTCGTTATTTAGTATGGCGCAGTGCTTATGAAATAGACCAGGGTCGTCGAAATACACTTTTTGCCGCTCACGCTAAGCGCTTTGCTGCTGATATGGCCATGAAAACCTGCGTAAATTCTGTACAAATATTTGGCGGCAATGGTTTTAATAAAGAATATCCAGTAGAAAAGCTTATGCGTGACGCTAAAATATTTCAAATATATGAAGGAACGAGTCAAATTCAAAGGCTTATTATCACTCGTGAATTAATGGCTAAGTAACTTTAGACTCAGTTGCTCCCAGAAAAAATCAGCATCTGTTGCTTTTTTCTGGGTTTTTCGTATAACCGCAGGGTCCAAATATTTAGTAGCAGGGAGGTATTATGGGAAATAGTGAAACACCCATGATCGAGATTAACGACCTAAAAAAGTCTTACGGTAGTTTTGAAGCGCTTGGAGGGCTTAATTTTAGTGTCCCACGTGGTCAGGTAGTGGGATTTTTAGGTCCAAACGGTGCTGGAAAATCAACGACTATGAAAATTCTCACCGGTTATTTGCCCTATGTTCAGGGTCAGGTAAAAGTTGGTGGTCTTGAGGTTGCCGACGATTCTTTGGCTACCCGTAAGTTAGTGGGCTATTTGCCTGAAAATAACCCCCAATATGAAGATATGATGGTAGCTGAATATCTTGCTTTTATTGCTGATATTAGGCATATTGCTAAGTCAGAGCGCCAAGCTAAGATTAGCCGTGCGGTTGAACGCTGTGGCCTTATGAGCGTCTATCATAAAGATATTGGTCAGTTATCTAAGGGCTATCGTCAGCGAGTAGGTTTAGCGCAAGCGATTGTGCATGAACCGCAGCTATTGATTCTCGATGAACCTACCAGTGGCTTAGATCCTAATCAAATCATTGAAATACGAAATCTTATTAAAGAACTTGGACAAGAGACCACGGTATTGATGAGCACGCATATTTTGCAGGAAGCTCAATCTACTTGCCAACGTATTTTGATCATTAATAATGGCTTGTTGGTTGCTGATGACACACCAGAACAGCTGGCAGGCGGAGATTTTGGCTCGATTTATTTAGAAGTAGCTCCAAGCAATGGTGAAGCGATTAATATGAACCAGCTTAAAGACCGACTGCTTAAAATTAAAGGCGTGGTTGGTATTGAAAGCGAGGTCTTGGATGATGCTAAAAATCTAGGTCTAAATATTCGTTATGAGCATTCAGATCCCCGTCGTCAACTTTTTGAAAGCGTGGTTGATGCTAAGTTGGTGCTCTTAGAGCTTAAGCGCAACAAAGCATCTTTGGAAGAAACCTTTAGGCGCTTGACGACCAAATCTTAAGTGGAGATTAAGTATGAATACAACTTTTAGTATCGCGAGAAGAGATTTTCAAGCTTATTTTAACTCGCCGGCGGCCTATGTTGTGCTGGGTGTATTTTTGTTAGTGTTAGGCTATTTATTTTTTAGCACGCTCTTTTTAGGTGGCTTTGCCTCGATGAGGGGATTTTTTAGTGTGGCACCAGTTTTATTTGTAGTTTTTGGTCCAGCTATTACCATGAGGCTGATTTCTGAGGAGCGCAAAAGTGGTACCATTGAGCAACTTTTAACCTTACCAGTTAGTAACACTCATGTAGTAGTCGGCAAATTTATCGCGGCCTTGGGTATTGTCGTGGTGGGTTTATTTTTTACCCTGCCTTTTGCTTTTAGCGTGTCGATTCTTACACCGCCTGACGCTGGCTTTGATTTTGGTCCGGTGGTTGGAGGATATCTCGGGCTTATTTTGCTTGCTGGAGTTTTTTTGGCTTTAGGGCTTTTTGCTAGCTCACTGACTAAGAATCAGATTGTGGCTTTTATTATTGGTTTAGCCTTGTGCTTTTTCTTTTATTTTGTCGATAAGTTTGCTGTGCTGATGCCGGCCTCGCTAGGTGCAGTCTTTGAATATATTTCAGTCGATACGCACTTTAATAATATCGCTCGTGGCGTGGTTGATACTAGGGATCTGGTTTTTTATATCAGCTTGACCGCGGTTTTTTTGGTTCTAACTGAGCGTTCTTTGAGAACTGATAAGCGATAATAGGGGATATTCATGAAAACAAAAAATACGAATAACGCTATAATTTTTGTGATTGGTATTGTGGCTATTGCTGTATTGCTTAATCTTGTATCGTTGCGGGGATTTTTTCGCATTGATTTAACCCACGATCGCAAGTTTACTCTGTCAGAAGCATCAATTGAAACTGTACAAAAACTCAATGATACGATGACGATAAGCGCTTATTTTACCGAAAGTCTGCCACCGCCTTATGCACAGCATTCGCGCTATGTACATGACTTACTTGAAGAATATCTAGCGGCATCGACCGGCAAATTTGCCTTTGAGTTTAGTGATCCAACCAGTGCTGAAACTACTGAAGATAAGGCGATGAAGAAAGATGTTAAGCGAGATATCTTTGGTCGCATGGTTCGTGAGCCGACCAGTGTCGAGAAAGAACTTGGCGACCTGGGGCTTCAACCGGTTGAAATTCGGGTTATTGAGGATGATGAGCAGCAAACTAAACGGGCTTACATGGGTTTAGTGATTCGTTATCAAGATAAGCATGAGGTGATTCCAGTGGTGCAGGATCTAGCTGACCTTGAGAAGAATCTCACAAGCTTGATGCGCAAACTCGTTCGTGACCGTATGCCAAAGCTGGGACTTATTAAGGACCAAAGGGGTCCGAGTATTGAGCGAATCAAACAAGGCTTGAGTGAAAATGCATCGCTAGAGTCAGTGGATCTTAATGCTGAAGGTGCGATTTCTGATGATATAGATGCGCTTTTAGTGGCTGGATCCGGTGAACATTTTGGTGTTCATGGCGCCGAAAAAATTGATGCCTTTTTAAGGAAAGGTAAAAGTGCTGTTATTGCTCTTGATCGTGTCAATGTTGATCCTAAAAGTTTTCAGCATCAGATGGTCGGTCCACGCAGCCCAACCCATCAAATTTTTGATCTCCTCAAAAGTTATGGCATTGAGATAGACGGTGGCTTGGTGGCAGATGCTGCGTGTGCTTCACTTAATATGCAGGAAAATCGAGGCGGATTTTCTTTCTCGTTGCCCGTTAAGTATCCCTTTGTGCCGGAGTTGCTAAATCTCTCTTTTGAAAGCCAAGTAACTAAAGGTTTGTCTGGGGTTATTTTACCTTTTGCGTCAGCACTTAAGTTGAGCGAACAGGCAGGTTTTAAAACTGAAGTCTTAGCTCATTCTAGTAAAGTTTCCTGGCTTGAGAAAGAGCCCTTTAATCTTGATCCAAGACGCAATTGGGGTGAGGCTAATATCGAGCCGGATGGACCTCATGTCTTGATGGTTCAGGCCCGTGGAATTTTGCCAGGGAAGCCTGCCCAAGAAAAAGCAGTGGAGTCGCGCTTAATTGTGGTGGGAACTTCGGCTTTCATGTGGGATGATTTTTTGAGTGGTCCTAATCAAGTTTTGGCTCTGAATATGGTTGACTGGATGCTTGCGGATTCGGCCTTACTTGCTATGAGAGCCCGGACTTTTACTGATGCACCACTTAATGCAGAGTTAAGTGACGGACTGCGTCAAGCGGTAAAGTACGGCAATATTATCGGTGTGCCGTTTTTGTTGGTTCTTTACGGTCTGATTCGTTGGCGTATGCGGGAAGCTCGTCGGCGTTCATTAAGAATTGCTTAGCGAAGAGATAAAATTATGAAAAAAAATACTTGGATAGTACTTGGGCTGGTAGCAGTGCTAGGGCTCATATATTTGATCACCAAACAAGATAAAGTTAGTGTTGGCATTAAGCGCCTTGAGTTGCCGACTTTTAGTCAAGACCAGGTTAATCGTATTGAAATCAAGGGCAAAAATCCCATTGTTTTGCTCAAAAAAGAAGGTCTATGGCTTCTTGAGCTTAATGAAGGTGAGCAGAAGTTGTTGGTTAATGCTGACCAATCTAATGTCAAAGCCATGCTTGAAGCAAGCATGCAGGTTCAGCATTCTTACTATGTTACGCAAATGGAAGATAAGTATAAAGACCTTGGCCTTGATGCTGAGTCGGTGACCTTACTAAGCTTGCATGATGGTGATAAGACCGTTTGGTCTTTGGAGCTTGGTAACAGTGCTGACTCAGCAGGTCGCTATGCTAAGTTGCCCGATAGTAAGGATGTCTTTGTCGTCAAAGCACCTTTTTGGCAGCTGATTAGAAATAGTGCTGTTGATTGGCGGGACCGCACTATCATAAGTCTTACTGAAGATGATTTAGTGGCGCTTAGTATTGACCGTATGAACAATGGTATTTTGTCGCTCACCAAAAAAGCAGGGGATTCGGCGTGGTCTTTTGCTGAAGACCAACAATTACCTAAAGCTTTTCGCGTTAACTCTAGTGCGTTATCTTCTCTTGTCCGCTCAGTTATCGATTTGAGAGCTGGTGGTTTTAACGATAAAGCTATCGATTTGGGAATACCAAACATAAAAATAATCGCTCGTGAAAAGATGAATAAAGAATACACTTTGCTTATTTATCCGGCTGGTCAAGATAAGTATTGGTTAAAGCAGACCGATAAAAGCCAAATATTTGAAATCAGCAAGTTTAATATCGATCATTTCATGAAGTCTCTTGATGAAATGCGTGATTTTTCGCTATTTAAGCTTGATAACAGCTCGATTATTAAAATTTCTTTGGCTGATAAAAGCGGCAGAGTAGTGGCAGAGAAAACAGCCGATCAATGGAAAATACTCGAGCCTAAAAAACTACCTGAGGCTTTTGAGTTTGATGAAAAGATCCCTGATGAACTGATCGCTATAGTTAGTAACCTGACTGCTCTGAGACTTGCTCAACCCAATAAAGACCAGCCGATTGACAGTTCTTGGTTAAAAGTGCCCTTATTTGAGCTCAGTGATGCTCAAGCTAAGCTCACTAAAGTATTTACGACTAAGAGTAAAAAAGCTGGAGAGCACTTGATCAAGGGCAATGTTGACGATGAAATCTATGTCATCTCCAGTGATAAGCTCAACATGCTCAACAAGGGCATAAGCGCTTTTAAAAAAGAAGCTTTTGAGCTCCCGCCCATTGATGAGCGCACCAAGGGTTTTGAATCTCTACCCGTAGATATTCAGCGCAAGTTGCTCGATGCCACTAAAAACAAAGCTGGCAAAGGGAATCTATGAAGCTAGCACGTAGGCAAAAATTAATGGCGCTACTATGGTGGCGTCTGATTCGATCATAAATTTTGGTGTGTCTTTATCGAGCTTGCCCCAGGTGATTTTTTCGTTGGGAACTGCTCCTGAATATGAGCCAAAAGAGGTGGTGCTGTCGCCGATTTGGCAGAAATAGCTCCAGCGTTTGACGTTTTCTTGCCCGAGATCTTGGGCAATCAGCGGTACGACGCAGATGGGGAAGTCGCCAGCAATACCGCCGCCGATTTGGAAAAACCCAACCGCGTGATGGCTAACTTGGGCTTGATACCAGTCGATTAGCATGGCCATTTGCTCAAGGCCGCTTTTTATCAGGTTAATATTGCTGATTTTTTTCTTGATGACGTTTGAGACAAACATGTTGCCCAAGGTGGAATCTTCATAGCCTGGGCTTATAATCGGCAGGTTTTTTTCCATGGCCGCCATCATCCAGCTATTTTTAGGGTCAATTTGATAGTCATGGGCAAGAATACCTGAGCTAAGAAGCTGATAAAAAAACTGATAGGGAAAAAAGCGTTGGCCTGATGAATCTGCTGCTTGCCAAAGTTCAATCATGGGTCGTTCGATTTTTCTCATGGCTTCATGCTCTGGAATACAAGTATCAGTTACTCGGTTTAAGCCTTTTTCTAGAAGTTTTTCTTCGTCATGAGCACTAAGAGCGCGCCAGTTTTTGATTCTCACGTATTCGTTATGGGCAACGAGATTAAAGACATCTTCTTCCAAGTTAGCACCAGTGCAACAAATCGCATGGACTTTATCTTTACGGATCATCTCAGCTAAACTAATACCCAACTCAGCAGTGCTCATGGCTCCCGCAAGCGTGATGAGCATTTTATTACCAGCTGCCAATTGGGCAACATAGCCGTCAGCGGCATCCACTACTGACGCGGCATTAAAATGGCGATAATGGTGCTGCATGAAGGATTTTACCGACTGAAATTGATTTTGTTGAGACATGACTTTCCTCTCGAGGTATTCAATGAAGCTGCATCAAAACTTACTGCTCGGCAAGGACTTAGGTGTCGAGACTATGCTGTCTGCTGCTCAGCAGGTAGCTGATAATTTTAGACCACTGATGGGTCCATGTGATTTTAGTTTTCATCCCTACTTAGTAAGTGCCTATGCCGAACAGAGTTTAGATTTACCCAACGACTCAAAATCTTTGTTGGAGTTTAGGCTTGACTTGCTAATTAACGATGATGATCAGCATAAGCCTCTCTTTGCGTCAATGAGTCAAAATCGTTCGTTGTTGTTGATTGCTGAGTTGAGCAGCTGTCTTAACGAAGCGTTGTCTGCTTTGGGCTTAAGCATAGTGAGCCTGACCACCAATAGTTTAGGGCTAAGGCTAAGGCTCAAGACGCTGGTGCCCTTGTCTCACCAGCAGTTGATGGGGGCAGTGATGATTGTGCTTAACTCTATTGATTCTTTATTGTTTTTACGTGGTCTTGCTTTGTCTCAAGCGGTAATTGAGTTTTTAGACCAAATAGATCTTCACTTCAGCATTATGCTTAAAAATATGGTGAATAAACTTTATGCTCAGCTATGAATCATCAAGCCTGTTATCGGCAGTGAGCTTTGTGCGCCATGGCTTTTTTTTGCGTCCAAGCCTAGGCAACAGCCCTATCGATCGATCGATGGCTTTAGCAAGTTTGCATATAGATTCTAAGCTTTTTACTGTGCGCCAGGTGCACGGCAATCAGGTTATAGCTGTCAATATGCAATCAGAGCCAGATAGGATCTCCTCAGTTGAAGCAGACGCTCTGATTACTGCCGACTATCGATTGGCTTTGGCTATTAGCTATGCTGATTGTGTGCCGATTTTGCTTAGGGCTAGTGATGATTCAGTTATCGCAGCAATACATGCAGGCTGGCGCGGACTGCTTAATGGTGTGATTTGCAATACACTTACTAAGATTAAACAAGAGTTTGGTCCTAAGAACTTATCAGCAGCGATTGGGCCAGCTATTTCAGTTGATAGTTTTTGTTTGGCAGGTGATGGCTTACTAGGCTTCTTGAAGAGCTGGCCTCAGCACGTCAAATACCTGGCAGCTGATAGTTATGTTGATTTAAGCGCGGTCGCTTATAGTCAGCTCAGTGCTGGTGGTGTTATGCAGATTGAAAAAGTTGGTGGCTATACCGATAAAGATTCTCATAAATACTTTTCTCATCGTCGCGATCAGGGACAAACTGGTCGACAGATAGCTATAATTTCTTTGAATAGATAAAATTTCGCCAAATCCCCCCTTGGCAACTATAAAAATTAACTGGGGGGGATATGACTGATCTCAATAATGCACTTAAGAAGGGTCGTAAAAAAATTGAAGAAAAAAAGCTCATTGACCAATCGCTAGCTGGTGATGAGCAGGCTTTTGCTAAATTATATCAACGCTATTACAGTCAGGTTTTCGCATTTTGCTCTCGTTTGTTGCGTGGAAAATTTGATGTTGAGGATGCTGTGCAACAGGTTTTTTTAGAAGCATGGCGATCAATGAGTCGGTTTGAAGGCCGATCGCTATTTTCAACTTGGCTAACTAAAATCGCTATTCATACCTGTCTGAGCTTTCACCGTAAAGCTGGACGGCTAGTCTTACAAAGCAATGACGATGCCGATCCTTATGGTCAGGTAACTGAGCTTTTATGGGGCCAAGCTCCGGTTATTCCTGATGAAGAAATGTTCTTAAACGAAAAAAAAGCGGCTGTTAATAAACTTTTGGCTCGTATGACGCCTAAGAAAAAAGTTGTGTTCATGATGTCGGATATGCATGGTATGACCGCGCCTGAGATTAGTGCAGTCTTAAAAATACCTGATGCAACCGTACGTACTAGGCTTTTTCATGCTCGGCGCGAGTTTACTAACTGGATTGAACGCAACAAAAATTATCGTGAAGTCTTAAGTAAAAGCTAACGGGCTACCAAGTGAGGGCTCAAAAGCCCCACATCAAAAGCAAGCTTTAGCTGTTCTTCTTCATGATCAGCTTGGGCTTTTTGCTGGTTAACGCTGGCATCAAACAAGAGTTGTTGAGCTTCTAGGACTTTGTCAAACTCGACCAAGCCTTGATTGTATTCAGATAGTATTTGGGTGTTATTTTCAGTGGCAAACTTAAGCTCAGCATTTTTGGCTGAAATAGTGATTTCTTTGAGTTTTAGGTTGGCAATACGTCCGCGGATAAGCTTAGGAATTTTTTGTTGCAATTCTTCTAGTCTAATAGTTTCGGCCTCTTTCTTGAGAGCGCTTTCTTTGAGAATACCGTAGCGGCTACCACCACTAAAAAAAAGATAACTGGCATTGAGAAAAAAAGCATAACTGGTGCTTTCACTAAATAAACCACTGGTATTAGTTGTGTAGTTGGCGTCAGCCTGTAAAGAAACGATAGGTAAAAATTGTAAGACTCCCCCCAAGCGCTCTCGGCCGGCAAGTTTAAATGCTTGCTGATGAGCTCTCAAATCGGGCCGTATACGAGTAGCTAAATCAATAAGGCTCGCTTCATCTTTATCTAAAATCTCAAAGAGTGTTTTTTCAGGATGGATAATATTAAAATCTTTAGTTTGCCCGATGAGCATAGCTAACTCTGCCTTGGCATTATTATATTCGAGTAGCGCTGTGGCCAGAGCAGTGTCTTGGCTCGCACTTGCCGATAAAGATCGAAGTTGGTCGCTCGTTTTAATCAAGCCAGTGCGATACTGTTTTCTAATCTTTAGTTGACTTTCTAAGCCAGTTTTTTGCTGCATTTTTCTCAGTTCGACGATATCTTCTTTATGGGTGGCGAGCAGGTAGGCATGAGCGACGGCATAGATAGTGTTTGCTTGTTGTTCTAGTACCTTAGCCTCTTCAAGCTTAATGCTGTCGTTAATAGCAAAGAGCCGAGCTAGATCTTGGCCATTAAAAATAGGGATTTCTAAAGATAGAGTTGCGTCAATTGAATCTTTAGGTCGAGTGATAATCTCTTGGCCCGATGAACGGCGCATTAACATATCAGCTGTACTTTCTAGCTGCTGAGCTCCGCTTTGGTCGCCATTAGCTGATAATAAACCTGCTAATTTGCGATAAAGTAGTGATTGAGCTTGACCATTTTGTCCTAAGTTAGCTTTGATTTCAGGGATATTTCTTGTATAGCGCATAGAGCCTTTAAGTTTAGGGACTAAGCTTGCGATACGAGAAATTTTTTGTGCTTCATGTTGTTGTAGACGATTTTTAGCTAGCTTAAGCTGCGCTTCATAAAGCATGGTCCGCTCAAAGGCTTGGGCTAGAGAAATGGCTTCCGGAGCCGCAGTCTCTTCTAATGCTAAAAACTGAGCATTAGTTCTCGTCGAAAAACAGAGTATAAATATATAAAAAATAGTCAAACATGTTGCTTGTTTCATGGTGTGCTAACCTAAATTATGCGTTAAACTCAGAGACTTAGCTAGGTTATTTTAGCTCAAGTCCAGTGTTGTAAGAGTAAAAAGTGGTGAGGAAATGAGTCTCGCTATCGAGCGTGTTCCGTGCTAAGATAGTCGTAGTGGGGACTACTAAGTTTTTTTAAAATCCTTAAATCAGTATTTTGGTAGAGGCGAGATAATTATGGCGACATTCAAAATTGGCGATAAAGTAGTCTATCCAGCTCATGGTGTAGCTGAAGTAGATAAAATTGAACAAAAAAATATTGGTGGTTATGAGCAATCCTATTATGTCTTGCGTTTGCTTGATAGCGGTATGATCTTGATGGTGCCTACTGCTAATGAAGAACAAGTGGGTATGCGTTGTATCGTCGGTGAAGGCGATGCTGATAAAGTATTTGATGTCTTGCGCAAAAAAGAAAAAATTACTGATGGAACTACCTGGAATAGACGTCATCGTGAATATATGGAAAAAATCAAAACTGGCTCAGTTTTTGAAGTGGCTAAAGTTTTACGAGATCTATATGTGCTAAAAGGCGATAAAGAACTAAGCTTTGGTGAACGTAAAATGCTTGATACTGCACGTTCGCTTCTTATGTTGGAAATTAGTATTGCTAAAAATATTACTCTTAACGATGTAGAAGATAAATTTAAACAAATTTTTCGTTGCTAGAATTTGTGAGTAATAACCATGGAAACATCACCATATTATCGCCTGTTTTTAAGTCTTGTTATGCTGAGTGTTATTGGCTGGCTTTGGTCAAATAGATTGGATGAGCTTGCTTATCACACGTGGTCGAAAGCTGAGTTAGTTGAGCTAGGAGATGCGAAAAACTTTTCTGAGCAACAAGTACCTGCTAATGCTTATGTTTCGGTGAGTGGTGTTTTGGGCAATAAAGCAGCAACGCTCAAGGGTTTGCGCGCTGGATCTTTTAGAGTTGGACGTTATCAAGTCAGGCATTTATTGGGTTCTAAATTATATATTGAATATCCAGAAGAGAAATATCATAAAAACTTTAGTCCATTTACTAGGGTTCACGTAAAAGGCCGTTTAGTGTCTTTTGGTTCTGATTCTGAGCTGGATAAAGTAAGGGCTTTTTTTAAAGACTATTATAATACACCAGTGGACGACAAAGCCATGCTGATCGTAGTGGACGAAGAGCCACGTAGTGAGTTTATTTATGTCTTGATAGCTTTGATATCAATATTGCTGGTTTTACTAAGCTTTTACTTCTCGTTGAGAGCTTTTAGGAAGGCTTCGTAGGATTTTTATCAACTAGCTGAGGGTTTGGCTCTTCTTCGCCTTTTAAGGCCGTGCGAAAGTTCCGAATAGCCTGACCAAGACCGGTCGCAACACCTGGCAAGCGTTTACCGCCAAACAAAACAAGAACGATGGCAAATATGATGGTTAGTTCCCAAGCACCAATTCCAAGCATGACATTCTCCTATGGATATGCTCTCAATATCAGCGCTGATTTGCTACGCAAGATAGGGATAGAATCAGCCGAACTTGATGCTCGACTATTGCTTGAGCATGCCCTTGGCCTTTCGACGATTGATATTTTATTGAACAGGCATCGTTTAATTCCAGCCGAGAACTATGCTCTATGGCTAAGTTACTTAAAACGCCGTCTTTGTTATGAGCCGATTGCTTACATTTTTGGTTATAAAGAGTTTTATGCTTATGATTTTTTAGTTAATCAGCATTGTTTGATTCCTCGCCCAGATACTGAATGTGTGGTAGAACATGCATTAAATCTAATTGCTAGCGATCAAGAGCAGCTGGTTTTTGATCTATGTACTGGCAGTGGTGCGATTGGTCTTAGCTTACTTAAAGAACGACCTCTGTTAAAACTGATTGCCAGTGATTTATCAGCTGAAGCTCTCATCTTAGCTGAGCTAAATGGCCTACGCTTAGAGGTCAGCTCCCGTGTAAGCTGGTTAAAGGGCGATTTATTTGAACCATATCATAAGCAGCCTAAGGCTCATGTGATAATAGCTAATCCGCCCTATATTGGCTCGCTGGAATATATAAGTTTGACTACTTCAGTAAAAGACTATGAGCCACCGATGGCGCTTTTAGCTGGTGATGATCTTGGTATTAACTTTTACCGGCGTTTATTAAATGAAGCCCCGGACTATTTAGTCGATGGTGGTTTTTTAGTTTTAGAAATAGGTTTTCAGCAAGACAGATTGATTAGCGATTTGGTGACGAGTGTTTGGCGTTCACACTGTACTTATCAAGATTTAGCGCTCAATCCTCGCTGCATGGTTTTAGAGCTTAGGTGAATAGGGAGTTCAGTGTGGAAATGTTAGTAATTGAAGGCGGACGTAAGCTGTCTGGCGAAGTTGTGATTAGTGGCGGCAAGAATTCAGCCTTACCAATTATGATTGCCAGCTTATTGTCAGAAAAAGCGAGTCATTTAAGTAAGGTTCCTCGTTTAGCTGATACCGAGTTTTTATTGTCACTGCTTAAATCTTTTGGTGCTCAGGCTGAGCTTGATAGCCAGGGCGTGGCATTGATTGACCCAAACAGGATTAATAATACCTTGGCCCACTACGATATCGTACGAAAGATGAGAGCTTCGGTGTTGGTGTTATCGCCTTTGCTTGCTCGTATGGGTCATGCCGAAGTTTCTTTGCCGGGTGGTTGTGCTATTGGCACTCGTCCTGTTGATATTCACTTACAAGGCTTAGAGCAACTCGGTGCTAAGATTGAGGTGCGTGATGGTTATATTCATGCCAAGTTGGATCGTGGGCATTTTATTGGTGCTGAGTTTAGACTGAGTTTGCCTTCGGTTGGTGCTACTGAAAGCTTGGTGATGGCTGCTGTGTTAGCTCATGGTTGCACGCGGCTTACTAATGTTGCTCGTGAACCTGAAGTGGTTGACCTGTGTGAGGCCTTAATCATTGCTGGAGCTCGCATTCAAGGTCATGGTAGCTCGGTGATTGAAATCAGTGGTGTTAGTTCGCTTGATGGTATTAATTATTGTATTGCTCCTGATCGTGTTGAGGCGGGGACCTTTATTGCTCTGGCGGCGGCGACTAAGAGCCCGCTTACTCTAAAATCAGTAGACTTAGCTGATTTAGCCAATGTGATAGAACGATTTGAGCATGCCGGTCTTGAGTTTAGAGCAGGTGATATTAACCAGTATGGTATTGGTGATTTAGCAATTATCCCGGCCGATATTCTTTTAGCTACTGATATGGAAACCGCACCGCATCCAGGTTTTCCCACCGATACCCAGGCCCAGTTTATGGCAGCTATGACGCTAGCGCAGGGTGAATCAACTATTCATGAGCGAATCTTTGAAAATCGCATGATGCATGTGCCAGAGCTTTGTCGTATGGGGGCTGACATTGTTGTTCATCATGGCATGGCTAAAGTTAGGGGGCAAAAAGCTCTTTTAGGGGCACCGGTCATGGCTACTGATTTACGGGCTTCGGCCAGTTTAGTTATTGCGGGTCTTGCAGCTCAGGGTAAGACAGAAATCAGGCGCGTATATCACCTAGATCGAGGTTATGAAGCATTAGATAAAAAACTAGAGTCCCTAGGGGCTGCTATCAAACGTTGTCATCAAGAATAATAGAGGTAAAAAAATGCTCTTACAAGCACAAGTAGTAGAAGATTGGAAATTGGCTCTAAAAAGCCGTGACCCTAAAAAAGATGCTCTCAGCTTTATTATCACTGAGCTTAAAAATCGGGCTATCAAAGATAATATTATGGGTGGTGATGGCCGCATGGTTGGTGATGATGTGGCTATTGAAGTGTTGCAAAAAATGGCTAAACAACGACGCGAAGCGCTGGAATCTTATGCTTCCGCCAATAGGCAAGATTTGGTCGACAAAGAGCAAGCTGAGCTTTGGGTAATCGAGAGCTATTTACCCAAGCCACTCAGCGATGAAGAGCTCGGTCAACTGGTAGCTCAGACCATAACTCAGGTAGGAGCTAGCTCAATGAAAGATATGGGCAAAGTGATGGGTGGAGTAATTAGTCAGGTCGCAGGTAGAGCTGATGGCAAACGTATTCAAGCTCATGTGCAAAAACTCTTGGCTGGTCACTAGGGAGTTGGCTCGTGCGGACTTCAGATTTAGCTGCTCAAATAAAACGAAGGCTACTATTGAGTTCAGTTGTTAAATCAGCCGTTGAGCTTAAGGGCGGAGGGCCTAGTTATATAGGCCTTTGTCCCTTTCACCAAGAAAAAACGCCGTCTTTTCATGTGCGCGACCAGTTAGGGCGTTTTAAATGTTTTGGCTGTGGTGAATCGGGTGATGTCTTTGCTTTTATCATGCGTCTAAGGGGTATTGGTTTTAATGAGGCGGTGGCGGAGCTAGCTGAAAAAACCGGTATAACTACCAGCACAGTAAAGCCCGCCAAATTTCAAACTAACGAGGATGATGTGCTCAGGGCTCAAGCACTGGCCCAAAGCTATTTTGTGAGTCGTCTCAATAATGGCGTGATTAGGTATTTGACCGATGAGCGCAGCTTGGCTCCAGCAATGATAAAGCAGGCAGGTATTGGCTTTGGTGGTGATAATACTGAGGATTTTTTAGCTTATCTACGTAAAAACCGTGTGAGCGAATCGTGTGCGGCTAAGGCCGGGGTTTTGATTTTTAAAGGACGGCTGACTTTTCCTATTAGACGACGCGATGGCAAGGTCATAGCTTTTGGTGGACGGGTTTTTAACAATCCAGATCATAGTGTAGCTAAGTATGTTAATACCCATGCTTACAGTGCCTATGAGAAGAAAAAGCATTTTTATGGTTTATTTGAGTCACAAGCGGCTATTTTACGAGGACAGACACCGGTTTTAGTTGAAGGATATTTTGATGCCATGGCTTTGTGGGCCCTTGGTGTGCCGGCCTTGGCTCTTTGTGGTACAGCTTTATCAGATGAGCATGCAAAGATATTAAAACGTTTATCGGCCAAACTCATACTCTGCCTTGATGCTGATGAGGCAGGTTTTAAGGCTTTGGCTTCATCGTTAATAAAACTGTGGCAGGTAAATATTAGTGCCAGTGCAGTAACGCTTGATAAAAACGATCCTGGTGATTATTTAGCAAGCGGCCAGCTGGCTTTGCTTAAAGACAAACTTAATAGTGCAAAAGATGCCACCTGCTTGGTCATAGATCGTTGTGTTGCAGGATTAGGTGCAGATATTGGAGCAAGAATCCGTGAAATAGACCGATTATTGCCAATATTTGCCAATATGAATAGGCCAATTATGAGGCGCCAGTATGTCGCCTATTTGGCCCAAAAGCTTCATGAGGACCCAGCGCTGTTATGGGCAGAGATCAATAAAAAAAGTGGTGTTTTAGCCAAGCAACAAGTGAAGCAGACTGTTATGGTCGAAACTAAAGTCTTGGCGGAAGAAAAATGGCTCTCGCAAATCGTTAGGGCCGATCATAACCTAGTTCATCAGATTAGCCCTAACTTGTGGCAGCGTGTGTCAGAGGATTTTAAACGCAAGTTATTGCTTGGTGAATATGGGGCTCATGAAGAAGAGCTCTTACTGAGTTCACAAGAAGCAGAGGCAATGTTGTTAGCGCTTGAGCAGAAGATCACCCGTAAACAAGCGAGGGCAGCGATGGGAATTAAGCGTCAGGAGTTACAACATGCTGAAAAGCAAGGGGATTTTTCCAGGATGTTTGGTAATCTGCGCGAGCAAAGCTCTTTATTGGCACAACAGAAAAAAGTTAAGACTCCGATAAAAGTCCCTCGTTCCAAAGAGATAGCTAAAATAGACATGCCTGTGGTTGAGGAAGAAGACTGGCTATGATTTTGCCGATTAGGGCATTGCCTAATGGCGTCCAGGTGCCTACTAATTAGGGTGTTTATTTGAGCTTTTGGGCGTCTTGGTCTGAATGAAAAGAAAATTTGAGCATAAAGAATCAGCACGGCACTCATAATATGGTTTAGATTTTATTTGAAATTTTAAGTCGGTGGTGACTAACGATGGGTTTAGGATCAAAAAAAGGCGCGAAAGCTGAGAACAAAATGAGCAAAACCCAAGCTAAAGGTAGCGGGGTTAAGAAAGTAAAAGCCGTGGAAAAAAAACAAGACCAAGGCAAAGCACCAAGCGGTGACAAGCTTACGCTTGCTAAATCACTGCTAGAAAAGAAAGAGATTAAAAAGCTCTTACAAAAAGGCAAAGAACGGGGTTCGATAAGCCTTGACGAGCTCAACGATGGTCTAGGACCTGAAATAAATAGCATGGAAGAAATTGAGAACGTGATCGCCATGCTTGCTGAGTCTGACATTGAAGTCGTTGATGATGCATCCAAGGGCTTTCCTGATTTAATGGCTCGCGAATCAGAAGAAGAGTTTGGTGAAGAAGCGGTTGAAGATGAAACCGAGTTTGCCGAGTTTGCTAAGGGTAACGATCCGGTTCGCTTGTATTTGAGTCGCATGGGCTCAGTAAATCTACTGACCAGAGATGGTGAAGTTGATATTGCTAAGCGTATTGAGCAGGGCGAAGTAGAAGTACTCGATGCAGTATTAGGCACGTCTATTTGTTTGACTGAAATTCTTGAACTGGGCGATCGTCTGAAGAAAGGCAAAATTCGTGTCAAAGAAATTGTCAAAGAAAATGAGCCCGGTGAAGATGGTCAAACCATTGAGTTTGATGAACCTAAAGTTACTGAACGAGCTTTGCGCATTATGGGTGAGCTCAAGATTTTGCGGGACCGTCTTGATGAACAAAATAAGAAACGCTCAAATAAAGTAGTTGAGGTGCGTGAACGTGTAGCCGAACTGCAGTCTGAGATCGTTGTGCAGCTACGCGATCTCAAGATTAATAAGCGACAAATCGATCGCATTGTGCAACGCATTAAAGTTTTGGTTCGCCGTATTACTAAGGCTGAGTTTGAGTTAGCCAATATTGAGCGAGTGACCAAAGAAAATAGCCAGCAGGTTTTAAAAGAGTTGCGTGGCGCTAGAGATTCTAATGATCGTCTGATGATTTTATCTCAGCGTTGGCATCAGCCGGTTGAGTCGTTGCAAGAATGGTACCGTTCCATTGTGATGGCTATTCATCGGGTTAAGCGCGTGGAAGAAGAGGCGCTAGTTGATGTTGAAACCTTAAGGGAAACCTATAAGCAAATTTCTCGAGGTGAGCGTAAGGCTAATCGTGGCAAGGAGCAGTTGGTGGAAGCCAACTTGCGTTTAGTGGTTTCGATTGCCAAGAAATATACCAATCGTGGCTTGCAATTTTTAGATTTGATTCAAGAAGGCAATATTGGCCTCATGAAAGCAGTTGATAAGTTTGAATATAAGCGTGGTTATAAGTTTTCGACTTATGCCACTTGGTGGATTAGACAGGCGATTACCAGAGCTATTGCTGATCAAGCCCGTACTATTCGTATTCCGGTGCACATGATTGAGACCATTAATAAGCTGATTCGTACCAGTCGGTATCTGGTACAAGAGCTTGGTCGCGAACCAACGCCGGAAGAAATTGCGGAAAAAATGGAGTTACCTGAAGATAAAGTACGTAAAGTACTCAAGATCGCCAAAGAGCCAATTTCGTTGGAAACGCCAATCGGTGATGATGATGAAGGTGGGTCTTCTTTGGGTGATTTCATCGAAGATAAAACCGCGACTAATCCATCCAATGCTGTAATGCAGATGAACCTAGGTGAGCAAACCCGCAAAGTTCTTGCGACCCTGACCCCGCGTGAAGAAAAAGTCTTACGCATGCGTTTTGGTATTGGCGAACGCTCTGACCATACCCTGGAAGAAGTCGGCCAGGATTTCGAAGTAACCCGCGAACGCATAAGACAAATTGAGGCCAAGGCTTTAAGAAAGCTGCGCCATCCATCACGTGCCAAAAAACTCTTTGCTTTTACTGACCCCGGCCGACCAACCGGTCGTTCTAGTAGTACTTAGAGATCTTGCTATCTTCATGTTCAAGCATATGTTCTGGCCAAGCCGCTTCGACTTTTAGGGGCGGCTTGTTTTTGTAGAGCGGGATTTCGATTGAGTTAGCGTGCAGGTGGAGTTTTAGGGTGGTGGCTTTTTGATCGGGGCCGTAGATATAGTCGCCTAGGATAGGGTGTCCTAAGTAGGCGCAATGTACTCGTAATTGGTGAGTGCGGCCAGTGAGGGGGGTGAGCTCAAGTTTGCTTGTATTAGTACCACGGCTGATGACACGGTAATCGCTAAGGGCGCTTATTGTTCCTGCTGGGTCGGCTTTCATCCACCAATGTTTTTTGAGCTCTGATTGCTTACTGAGTGGGATATCAATGCGGCCTCTATCGCTTGCTACCTGGCCTTCAACGACAGCGATATAGCTTTTTTTGATTTTGCCTTCAGCGAATAAGACCTGCAGACGGCGGGCGCTTTCGCTGTGTCGTGCTAAGACTAGGCAGCCGCTGGTGCCTAAATCTAAGCGGTGGGCTAAGACAGGCGCTTTAGGTAAACCAAATTGGAGTAAATGAAAGTATTGCTCTAGGTTGTGTTTGCTGCCGTTGGCGGGATGCACAGCGATACCGGATGGTTTGTTGAATACTAAAATCATGGCATCTCGATAGATTATTCGATTCAGTACTTCTTCATTGCTGAGGCGTTTTTCAGTCTTATAAGTCATGCCGTCTATTCTAAAGTCTAAAAAAACTTTGAAAAGGCCGCAGCCTCTCTTGTGCCTTAGATATCAAGCGATATGGTGCGAGAGTAAGGAACTTTGGGCCCGTAGCTCAGCGGTAGAGCATTCGGCTCATAACCGACAGCGCGCTGGTTCGAATCCAGCCGGGCCCACCAATAATAGTTCTTTATAACAGGGCATTTATGAATACCAAAGAGCAGCTGATAGTCATTGCTGAGATCTGCCGCCAAGATCTCAAGCTCCTGGTCAGCCGAAATAATTTGCAGCGATTAAGTCGTGACTCAGAACAAGCTAAAATGGCGGCCGGTGATTTGGCTAACTCTATTAATGGTTTAACCGAAAGCAAGGCTGAGGCGCTCAAACGGCGTAAACTACTTGATGAGAAGCTGCAAATAGAAAAATCAAATTTAAGAAAATGGGAATCTCGCGCAGAGAAGATTAAAGGTGAGCGTGAATATACCGCTTTAATGAGTGAGATTTCTTCGCAAAAGCGCACGATAGCCGGTATTGAGTCAGAAATAGCTGATATTATGAGTGAGCTTAAATCAAGCGATGAGAAGCTATTAAAAGCCACCGGTGCCCGTGAAGAAAAAATCGATAGCGCTAGCAATGCTTTTGAGGCAGTAAAAGATTTGCTGAAAGCAGAAGAGGATCGTTTAGCACAGCACAGTCATGCTAAAGAAGCTCTCATGACTAAAATACCTGCCACTTTGCAGGCGAGATACCTGCGTATTTATGATAAGCGCGCCCAGCAGGCGATTGCTTTTTTGAAAAACGAAGTATGCCAGGCGTGCCAGAGAAAAGTTCCGCCCGAGTTTTTTATCCGTGTTGCTAAAATGGAAGTAATTGAACAGTGTCCATCTTGTCAAAGGATTTTGGTTGTAGACTTAGCCATCGATGAAACAACATAAGGCCTTCAGCGTGGATACTAAGATTTTTTCCCTGCTTAAGAGTGAGCAAGATCGCCAGCGACAGTGTTTGTCTTTGATTGCGAGTGAGAATATCGTATCGGCTGATATCAGAGCCGTGGTTGGTAGTGAGCTAACCAATAAATATGCCGAAGGTTATCCTCAGCGACGTTATTATGGCGGCTGTGAATTTCATGATGAAGTTGAAAGCCTGGCTATTGAGAGGGCTAAAAAACTCTTTTCGGCCGAGCATGCTAACGTACAGCCTCATTCAGGTTCAAACGCCAATATGGCCGCCTATTTCGCTTTGGCTAAATCGGGCTCTACTATTTTGGCTATGGATTTAGATCATGGTGGCCATTTAACCCACGGCTCTAAAGTTAACTTTTCAGGTAGGCTTTTTAAGTTTATTGGCTATGGTGTGTGTCCTGATACTCATTTGATAGATTATGAAGCGCTGAGAACTCTAGCTTTGACTCACAGGCCAGCGGTTATTATTGCTGGTGCCTCAGCTTATAGTCGGATTATTGATTTTGCCAGTTTTGCCAAAATTGCCGTAGAAGTTGATGCAAAGTTAGTAGTAGATATGGCTCATATTGCTGGTTTAGTTGCCTCTGGCCATCATCCATCACCGGTTCCTTATGCCGATGTGATAACCTCTACCACTCATAAAACTTTGCGCGGCCCTCGTGGGGGCTTGATTCTTTGCAAAAATATTCACCAAAAAGCTATCGATAGCTGGGTCTTCCCTGGCCTTCAGGGAGGTCCTCTTATGCATGAAATAGCGGGTAAGGCTGTTTGCTTTTATGAGGCTTTAACCTCAGATTTTGTTCAGTACCAGGCTCGTGTAGTTGCTAATGCTCAAAATTTGGCCTCAATCCTTAGTCAGGCAGGTTTTAAGCTTATTAGCGGTGGCACTGATAACCACTTGATTTTGGTTGATGTGACCAGCTTGGGGCTGACCGGCCAAGAGGCAGAGATTGCCCTTAACGAAATTGGTATTGTCGTTAACAAGAATAAAATACCCTTTGATCAAAAATCTGCGATGATTACCAGTGGTATTAGGCTGGGTACGCCTTCGATTACTAGTCGTGGCTTTCTTAAACCTGAGATTGATTTATTAGGTGAGATTATTCTTGACCGTTTATTAAATCGATTTACAACATCGATTCTCAAAGAAAAAGTGCTTGGTTTGGCTCAACGATTTACTACGGTTTGATTATGGCAAGACAAAAAATACTGAGTATTGATGACCTCAGCGACAGCGACATCGGTCGCATTTTTTTTGCGGAACCTAAAAAATGCGATGCCTCAATGATGACGGCATTTTTTGAGCCTTCTACGCGTACACGTCTCAGTTTTATTATGGCTGCTCATCGTTTGGGATTAAAACTTATTGACTTTGATAGCGGCAGTTCTTCGCTCAAAAAGGGTGAAAGCATAGATGATACCATAAGAACACTTGATTATCTTGGTCCTGATGTGCTTGTTTGCCGCATGGCTGCTGATCTCGATAGTAATTTAATTACTGACTTAACTTGTGGTTTTATTAACGCTGGTGACGGTAGTAATGAACACCCCAGCCAGGCCTTGCTTGATTGCTTTAGTTTACTTGAATATTGGCAGTGTGATGATTTGAGCAAAAAACATATTTTAATTATTGGTGATATCGCCCACAGCCGTGTGGCACACTCAAACATAAAACTTATGCAGCGTCTAGGAGCGCGTGTTAGTCAATGTCATCCACCTCACGATGCTTTTCCTAAGCATGGTGATGAGTTTTCAGCAGTAATGGTTTTAAGAATCCAAAAAGAACGGCTGCTTGAAAATTTTGCTTTAAGCGATCATGACTATGCTAGTGCTTACCAGATGACGGATAGTAGACTTAAGAGCCTTGGTGAAGACTGCGTGCTACTACATCCAGGACCAATGAATATTGGCCTTGAAATAAGTGCTGGTTTAGCTAACCATCCACGCTCATTGATTGCTCAGCAAGTTAAGAATGGCGTCCGTGTGCGCGCTGGTCTTTTATACTACGTATTAAACGGTGGTTAACATGAAACAATCAGGCAGTTTAGTGCTCGCTGATGGCAGGGTCTATCAAGGGCAGATGCTTTTTGAGGGTGCTGAGCCTAGTTTTGGTGAGGTGGTTTTTTCAACAGCAACTACTGGTTACACAGAGATTCTTAGTGACCCCTCATATTTTGGTCAAATAGTGGTGATGGCTAATCCTGAAATTGGTAACTACGGAGTTTGCCTGAATGATTGCCAATCTGATGGTATAAAAGTGGCAGGATTGGTAGTGCGTAATCTCTCTCAGCGGGCTTCTTCTTGGCGCCAAGACCTAAGCTTAATCGACTGGCTTTTACAGTGCGAAGTGCCTGTTTTAGTTGGGATTGATACGAGATGCTTAGTGCAAAGAATCCGCGATCAAGGTCACATGATAGGAGTGATGGCTACGGCTAGAAAGGCAAGCGTTTTTGATCTGCATGCCCAGATTAAAGCATATCCTGCAGCAGACAAGCTTCGTTTAGCAAGCTTGGTGTCTGTTAGCAGTGCTGTTATAGCAAAAGAGCATCTGGATTGTCATGAGAGTCAAAAACCACTGTGGCGAGTAGTTGCACTAGATTTTGGCATAAAGAAAGAAATTTTACGCTATCTAAACTTTGTTGGCTGCGAAGTTATTTTGGTACCAAGCGATACTTTAGTTGAAGAGATTTGGTCTTATAAGCCTGATGGAGTATTTTTAAGCAATGGTCCTGGTGACCCTAGCCTTGAAGTCGATGCCATCAAAACAGTTGCTAGCTTAATTGGTAAAATACCTATCTTTGGTGTGTGTCTTGGGCATCAAATTTTGGCCCAAGCCTTGGGTTTTTCGACCTTTAAACTTAAGTTTGGTCATCGCGGAAGTAATCATCCAGTTAAATCTCCTGATGGCCATATTATGATCAGCGCTCAAAATCATGGTTTTGCTGTTCAAGTAAACCATACGATGAAAGGTTTAGCGTGCGATATTAACTGCTCAGATGGTACCAACGAAGGTTTTGATTGTCCTGATCTTTACGCTTTTTCTGCTCAATTCCATCCTGAGGGAGCGCCAGGTCCCAAGGATGGGGTGAATTATTTCAAAAAGTTTGTTTTCTTGATGGAAAGTTGGAAGAAAAATATGAGCTTGAAGAGTTTTTCACGGCAGCTCAATGATTTGAGGTAATTATTGCTTCAGGCCGGCACAATAGTTGGATGCTCATTTGTCATTCGCCATCTCATTGCTGAGGGGGGGATGGCCCAGGTTTATCTTGCCGAGAGCTTGACTTCTGGCCAAATTTTTGCCCTTAAACGTTCGTCCGTTAGTTTATCAGAAGAGGCTGAGCTGATTAATAATTTTTGCCACCCTAATATCGTCAAAGGGATCGAGTTTTTTCAGGGCTTAAACGAGAGCTTTTTGTTGATGGAATACATTGACGGTAAAGAAGTTGATTATTTCATTGCCCAAGCTAAGAGCAGGCCTTTTCATGATCGAGCTTGTTTGGTTTTAGCGATTGGCTTGCAAGTATGTGGGGCTTTAAACTATATCTTTGTTTATCCAGATAAATCTGGATCTAAGCTGGAAGTTATTCATAAAGATATTTCACCACAAAATTTGCTGATTTCTTTTCTCGGGGTAGTAAAATTATTGGACTTTGGTGTTGCTCAGACAAAAAATAATCTTAATCTGGATAATCGTGAGATCTTAAAAGGCAATCTCCCTTATATGTCACCCGAACAATTGCTAGGACAAAAACTAGGTCAAGCGAGTGATATCTATGCCTTGGCTTTAGTCTTGAGTGAAATTATTCGAGGTGAAAAATGGCGGCCTTTAAAAAAAACCGATGATCCTTTTTCTCGGTTCAAGCCGAGTGGCCCGGGCAGAGAATTATTAGAGGTTTTACGTAAAGGACTTAATGAGGATCCAGCTTTTCGTACAGACTCTTCAGAGGCATTTCAAAGAGAGTTAAGCCGTATTCATCAAAAGTTTGGTTCTTTTGTCCCGAGCGAATTTCTGGCTAAAAGCTTCTTGTGGCCTCAGCAAGTCTCTACCCCGTCTTATTTTATACGTGTCTTAGGTCTTTTAGGGCTTATCGCAGCCATGATAGCAATCTTGATTGGACTAGGAAATCAAATATTCGTGCCCGATCTAAAACCTGGAGCAGATTATTTTGGTGTGCTGCCTTACCAGATTTTTGCACCATTGCGCTCTGGGCGCTAAGGATTAAGCTTTTTAGATGGGGAACTTATGGCATTAAAATCAGGTGGTCGTGGCCTAGTAGTTGTTGGTGGCCAATGGGGTGATGAAGGCAAGGGTCGTATTGTTGATACGCTTAGCGCTCAGAGTTTTGCGACCGTTCGTTTTCAAGGTGGCAATAATGCCGGGCATTCTTTGCACTTTGATAACAAGTCTCTCGTTTTACATCTAATTCCGTGCGGAATTGTGAGAGATAAACAATTGGCGATTATCGCCAATGGTGTAGTGATTGATCCAGAGGTTCTGTTGGCAGAAATGGCTGAACTTAAGCGTCATAATATTGCCTGTTCACCGCTTAATCTAAAAATTTCTCGTCATGCTCATATAATTTTGCCTTTTCATAAAGCTATTGATAGTCAGCGTGAAAGTGAAGCAAAAAATAAGTTAGGCACCACTAAACGTGGTATTGGACCTTGTTATGAATATAAAGTTGCCCGTTTAGGTCTTCGTGCCGAAGATTTGTTGGTGAGATCTCGTCTGGTGCATAAGCTCGAGAGCATATCTCAGGAAGCTATGCTAGATCAATGCCTGGCATGGGGTGATCAGCTTGGTCCTTATTTAGTTGATAGCGGTGAGTTAATTGATGATTTATTGGGACAGGGGCATCAGGTTTTATTTGAAGGTGCTCAAGGAGCATTATTGGATATCGATCATGGTAGCTATCCATATGTAACATCATCTAATTGTGTGGCGGCTCAGGCGGCGATCGGCAGTGGCATTGGTCCTGGTTGGCTTAAAGAAGTTTTAATGGTTAGTAAAGCCTATAGCACGAGAGTAGGGGAGGGACCTTTTTTAACTGAGTTGGATCTGGCGAGCCAAGAAATATTTCGTAAACAAGGCAATGAGTTTGGTGCTACCACTGGACGACCGCGGCGCTGTGGTTGGCTCGATTTACCGGCTCTAAAATACGCAGCACGTATCAATGGAGCGACGGGTCTGGTAATTACCAAGTTTGATATTTTGGCGGGTCTTGGTCCGATTAAAGTAGCTACGGCCTATCGCTCGGCTAGTGGTAAAACAATAAGTTTTGCTGAAGCCATGATTAATAGCCCAGAGACGATAGAAATTGTCTATCAAGAGTTTGAGCCAGTTGCTTATATGCCAAAGATTAATCATCTTGCAGATATGCCTCAATCTATGTGCCAGATGATTGAACTCATAGAAAAAGAATTGGCTTTGCCCATAAAAATGATATCTTTCGGTAAAGAGCGTGGTCAGGAAATATTTCTTAGCCAGTTGACAACTTAGCCTTAAGATTTTAGGCGTGGAGCTCAGTTATTTGTGGCTGTAAAAGCTGGCGTAGCTCAACGGTAGAGCACCTGCCTTGTAAGCAGGGGGTTGCGGGTTCGATTCCCATCGCCAGCTCCACTAGGTTTCTTTATGCAGGGGTGCCCGAGCGGCCAATGGGAGCAGACTGTAAATCTGCCGGCGCAAGCCTTCGAAGGTTCGAATCCTTCCCCCTGCACCAGTTTGCGGGAGTAGCTCAGTTGGTAGAGCATCAGCCTTCCAAGCTGAATGTCGCGAGTTCGAATCTCGTCTCCCGCTCCAGTTTTTGGTGAGACGCTGCCATAGCTCAGTTGGTAGAGCGCGTCCTTGGTAAGGACGAGGTCGCCAGTTCAAATCTGGTTGGTAGCTCCATATTTTCTTATTTTTAGGTTATGTTGGTTTTATAGGTCACTAGCTCAATTGGTAGAGCACCGGTCTCCAAAACCGGGGGTTGGGGGTTCAAGTCCCTCGTGGCCTGCCAAGTTTTTTTGGAGGCTTTATGCGAGCGAAAAGTACGTGGATATTGTTGTTTTTTTTGGTTAGCTCGCTGATTGTTGCAGCAGCGCTAAACTTTGCTTTCCGTGATCTTTTTGCGTGGATGCAAATTGATAACAGGGCTATTTTAGGCGATAACCTACGCTTAGCAACGCTGCTGGCTTTAGCTCTGGCGACTCTTGCTGGTATATTTTTTGGTGTTTTCTATCATAAATCGCGTCGTTACGTAGAACAGTGTGTTATTGAATTCGATAAAGTAGCATGGCCTGAGTGGAAAGAAACTAAAATGGCTACTTTTACGGTAGTGGGGGTGTCAATTATTGCCTCAATGATTTTGGGTGTATTTGATACAGTTTTTTCATGGTTGACAAATAATAACTTATTTATTTGGTAAATTTAATTCAGATAAAATATATATTTTTGCCCACCTGTTGGTGGGCGATATTTTTTGTGTGATCCAGCCCCTCTTGCCTAATCGTACCTGGCTGGCACACTTGCTTTCACCGCAACATTTACTAACTTAGGGCATCTTATGATGAATGATGAAATTAAATCTGCAGGCAGTTTGGGAGATCACAGTGATTTGGTGCCAGAGAAGAAAAATGACAAAATGAAATGGTATGTGGTGCATACCCATACGGGTATGGAAAATAAGGCTAAAAAAACGCTGATGGAGCGAATTGAACAGTATGGCCAGCAAGAAAAATTTGGCGAGATTTTGGTGCCGACCGAAACAGTTGAGCATATAAGGAATAATGTCCGTCGGGTGCAAAGTCGTAAATGCTTGCCTGGCTATGTGATTGTGGAAATGGAGCTCAATGCCGATACTAGCCAATTGGTTCGTGGTACTGCTAAGATTTCTGGCTTTGTGGGGGGCAGCAAGATGCCTTTACCAATTAGTTTGGGCGAAGCTGAACGCATGATGCAATTATCAAAAGGCGTTAAAACTACCGTTGTGAGTATGGAATTTTCTGAGGGCGAGAGCGTTAAAGTTATTGACGGTCCTTTCGCTAATTTTCAAGGAACTATTGAAGAAGTTAAGACTGATAAGAAAAAATTGCGGGTCTTGGTATCGATTTTTGGTCGTTCAACTCCAGTTGAGCTTGATTTTGCTCAAGTGGAAAAGATCGGCTAATTAACTGCCCCCTTGTCAGTTTTAAGCTGGCTTGGAAGGCTTAACCGTGGGAGCCCGTTAGGGCGTTTGTACCACTAGGAGAAAACATGGCTAAGAAAGCTACTGCGTTTATTAAGTTGCAGATTCCGGCCGGCAAGGCGACCCCTGCGCCGCCAGTAGGTCCTGCTTTAGGGCAACATTCACTGAATATTATGGCTTTTTGCAAAGAATTTAATGCAAGAACCCAAGATCAGGGCGGTATGTTGATTCCGGTGGTGATTACTGCCTATCAAGATAAGTCTTTTACCTTCGTAACCAAAACCCCTCCTGCTTCAACGCTGATTAAAAAGGCTGCTGGTCTTAAAATCGAAAAGAAGCCTGGTGCTGGTGCTAAAAACCCAGGCAAAGAGAAGGTTGGCCGCTTGACCCAGAAACAGTTAGAAGAAATTGCCAAAACTAAGATGGCTGATTTGAACTGCTATGATGTTAAAGCTGGTGCTACGATTATTGCTGGTACAGCTCGTTCTATGGGTATTGAAATTCTTGGTTAATGTGAGTGAAAAGAGGGTATAAAAATGGCAAAACGCGGAAAAAAATATAATATAGCTCACAAAAAGATAAATCATGATGAGCGCTATAATCTAGAAAAAGCTTGTTCTTTGTTAAAAGAAACTAAGATAGCTAAATTTGATGAATCAGCTGATCTTGCTATCAACTTAGGTGTTGATCCTCGTCATGCTGATCAAATGGTGCGTGGTGCGATCGTATTGCCGCACGGAACCGGTAAAAAAATTCGTGTGGCAGTTTTTGCCAAAGGCGCTAAGGCTGAAGAGGCTAAGGCTGCTGGAGCAGATTTTGTTGGCGCTGAAGACTTGGCTACTAAGGTTGAAGGTGGCTTTTTGGATTTCGATCGAGTTATCGCTGAGCCATCCATGATGGCGGTCGTTGGTAAACTTGGTCGTGTGCTGGGGCCACGCGGTTTGATGCCTAATCCTAAAGTGGGTACGGTTACTACCGATATTGCTCGTGCTGTTGAGGAAGCTAAGGGTGGTAAAATCGAGTTTAAGGTTGATAAGACCGGAACTATCCATGCGCCATTTGGCCGAGCTTCGTTTGATGCCGCTAAGTTGCAAGAAAACCTTAGAACGCTCTTAGAAGTTATTCAAAAAGCTCGCCCTCACAGTCTTAAGGGCCAATACATGAAGAAAGCGGTGGTCTCTTTAACCATGGGTCCAGGCATTAAGCTTGACGTGGCACAAATTACTGGAGCTTTAGTCTGAGATAGGGCTTGTCAAAGCCATGATTTTATGACAAGAGTTCGCGTGTGTTAATAATTTAGTCAAAGACAGCTGGTGGCTAAGCCTTAAAGTTGAAAAACACCAGCCGAGATTGAAAGTCGAAATTAGAACTACTCGTTTTTGTTTCCCTTGTCGTCTCGTGTTTTGGCATAGGGGAAAAAATGGAAAAATCTTTAAAAGAACAACAAATATCGTTTCTGAAAGATCTGGTAGCCAACGCTGAGTCGATGGTTCTTGCCAATGTTGAAGGCTTGAATGCTGCTCAGGTTAGTGAGCTTCGTCGTGGTCTTCATGATGCCGATGTTGGTTTCAAAGTAATCAAAAATAAACTTGCCCGCATTGCTTTTGCTGACACCAGCGCAAGCAGTTTGCATGACGACTTTGTCGGATCGACCGCGATTGCCTGGAGTAATGACAATCCTGTATCGCCTGCCAAGGTTTTGGTTAAGTTTGAAAAAGAATTTGAGAAACTCGAGCTTAAGGCTGGGTTTAATAGCAATGCCCGATTAAATTTGGATGCTATTAAGGCTTTGTCTAAGTTACCGAGCCTTGATGAGTTGCGCGCTCAGTTGCTTGGATTATTCTCGGCACCTGCATCTCAGCTCCTTGCTCAAATTAATGCTCCAGCCAGTAATTTGGTTGGTGTAATGCAAGCAAAAATAGATAAAGATAAATAATTTTCGGAGGAAAAAATGGCTGATTTAGAAAAACTCAGTGAACAGTTGTCGGCGCTTACACTTATGGAAGCTGCTGATTTGGTTAAACAATTAGAAGACAAATGGGGCGTTAAGGCTGCTTCTGGTGGTGGTATGATGATGGCTGCAGCTCCTGCTGCTGGCGCTGCTGCTGCTGAGGAAAAAACCGAATTCGATGTGAAATTGGTTGATGCTGGTGCTAAGAAAATCCAAGTAATCAAAGTAGTGCGTGAAGCAACCGGTCTTGGCTTGAAAGAAGCTAAAGACTTGGTCGATGGCGCGCCTAAAATGGTTAAAGAGCATATTTCTAAGGCCGATGCTGAAGGCATCAAAGCCAAACTTGAAGCCGAAGGCGCCAAGGTTGAAATCTGCTAGAATTTTTATTGCTAGTGATAATAAACAAGGTGCTCTGCGGGGCGCCTTGTTTGTTTATATGATTAATTGGTCTAATTATTGTGGGTGTATATGACTATTAAGCCAAAAGCGAACCTTCAGCTCGTTTATGTCTCAGACATTTCGCGTTCGACAGATTTTTACAAAGATATTTTTAAATCTGCACCAGTATTCTCAAGCCCTCGTTACGTTGCTTTTGCTGCTGATGCTAACGGTGAAGCCTTATTTGCTATTTGGACTGGGGGAGACAATCATGACATCGCTGCTCCTAGGTTTTCTGAGATAGGTATCATGATGCCTTCAAATAAAGAAGTTGATCGACTATTTGATGAATGGCGAGATAAGGCAGAAATTACCGTGGTACGCGAGCCTTACGATGAGGTATTTGGGCGCACGTTTTTAATCAAAGATCCGGATGGTCACGTTATTCGCGTCTGTCCAAGAGATTAAAGCTTAATTTATATGAAAGAGGTTATTATGAAGAAGCAAAGCCTTGCTCTTCCTGAAATCAAGCTGATTGGAATCAGCATCAGGACCAATAATGCTACCGAAGTAGATCCATGTTGGTTTCAATACTCCTCACAATACTTGCACACAATACGGTCATTACGTACTGAACCAAGGCTTAGTTTTACCCCTCGGTGTGGGCAACGGTTGGGCATCACGATAACTTGTTGATCTTGTCGCCGCCATAAAACCAAATCAAGGGGTTAAATCGCTTAATGGCTAGTGGTTTTTTCTTGAGACGGCTGCTTTCAAGGATGGCGTACCAGTGGTTGGGAATCATGGCTTTCTCTTTATTAGATGAGTTAATTGAGGATAATATTAGATGGAAGGTATTTTATTGATTGATAAACCACGTGGACCAAGTTCTTTTGCTGTGGTTGCCAAAGCACGCAAGCTTTCTGGGGTAAAACGCATAGGTCATGCCGGTACCCTCGATCCTCTTGCAAGCGGGCTTTTGGTGTTGTGCGTGGGTCGTTCTTATACCAAGCTTGCTGGTTCATTGACTGACTGTGATAAAACTTATGAAACCGTGATACGTTTGGGTATATCAACGACTACTGATGACTCTGAAGGCGAGGTTTTGAAAGAATGCTCTACAGCTGGTTTGACAAAAAATCAGATTTTACAATCACTTGAGCAATTTAGGGGACGAATATCTCAGGTACCACCACAGTTTTCGGCCATAAAAATTGGCGGAAGGCGTGCTTATGATATGGCTCGTAAAAATACTAACTTTGTTATTCCTGCCCGTGAAATTACTATTTTTGAACTTGTTGTTATCAATATATCTATTCTAGAGATACGTCTGCGTATTCATTGTTCTAAGGGGACTTATATACGTTCACTGGCACGCGATTTAGGAGCTGCTTTAGGAGTAGGGGGCTTTGCTCAAGAAATTAGAAGAATAGCCTCTGGGAAGTTATTAGTTAGCGACGCGATCAAACTTGAGGATCTTAATCAAGAAACACTAGCTAACTGTTTGCTCGGCGCAGGGCAAACGCATTAAAATTAGGCATTTAACGCGGTTATCAGATAGTCAAAATGAAGACATTCGAGCAATCGTTTTCGCTTTATACTGCGTTTGCTTGGTTCTCGCTTGACCAACTTACTCAACATTGCCGGGCAGGCTTCTAATATAGTGGCGAAGCTCGACACATTCCTCGCCCTTCACATTGCGCGTTGATTCAACTAAAAAGACACTCTTCATGCGAGGTTTTATAAGTATCGACTTTGGCCGAAATTTAAGGTTAACTTTGAGCGCCTTTTTATCCCTATGCGGCCTGTCTAAAAACTCACCTGTTATTTAGCCAGCTCTGCCGAGCAGGTACTGCTTTCAAGCTTGCTATTAATTACAGTTTTATCCTGTTCGCTCAGCTCTTTCTTATGCTTTTTGCCTTTTTTGTCGCCATGCTTATCGCCATGTTTGCCAAAATCCCCCATGCAGGCAGTTTTTAGTGCTTCAAGTTTATCTTTGATGGGTTTTAGTTGATCGGTTTTATTGTTCTTACACTTTTTCATCGCTTCATGGTGAGCTCGTTTACCAGATTTGGTTTTGGCTAGTATTTCTTTGATTTGGTTTTTCTTAGCTGTCTGATCGATGCTGGTGTTATCGCGAATATCGCTAATTGCTTTCATGTCTTCAGTGCTGATGAGGTCAGCTAAGCCACAGATCGTCCGTTTTTCTTTCATGAGATCCTGCATTTTTTTGGTGAGGCTATCAAAGTTGGCCTTGGCAGCTGCACTTAAAAAGCTGGTATCGATATTAACCATACCTTTGTGGTGTATAACTTGGTCGATAGTGAGACTAGGGCTGTTTAAGTATTTGTCGATTTTGGTATCAAGTTTTTGGTTTTTACCACAAGATGCTAAAGTTAATAATCCGCACAGTATTAGTGTAATTTGTTTCATAACATACCTCTCTCACTATTTACTTGTTGAGGTTTTATATATTAATTGCTAGTTGTGAGTGCAGGTAGTTTGTCAGTTTTAAATGCTCGAAAGCCTTAGGCGTAGCTAGACGACCTCTGGGGGTGCGTATTATGTAGCCTTGCTGTAATAAGTATGGTTCATAAACATCTTCTATAGTATTAGCTGATTCACTCAAAGAAGCAGCCAAGGTGTCTAAGCCGATGGGGGAACCATCGTTTAAAGTGCATAAGAGCTCTAAAATACGATTATCAATGCTATCTAAGCCCTGGTGATCAATGCCCAGACTTTTGAGGGCATTAGTAGTTATGTCAAGGTTGATATGGCCTTTAGCTAAAACATGAGCAAAATCACGCATGCGCTTTAATAAACGATTAGCAATGCGCGGGGTACCACGACTACGCCGAGCGATTTCAAGGCCCGCATCATGGTCTAAATCAAGCTGTAAAATCTTGGCCGAACGCCTAATAATCTCTGCTAGCTCCTGCTCGTTGTAATAATCAAGCCGTGCAGAAAAACCAAAACGATCGCGTAATGGTGAAGTGAGTAAGCCAGTTTTAGTCGTGGCTCCTACTAAGGTAAAAGGCTCAAGTTTTAGGGGCATAATACGGGCATGTGGACCTTCACCCAAGATTATATCAAAGCGAAACTCTTCCATGGCCGGATAGATATTTTCTTCGATTACCGAGTTAAGTCGATGAATTTCATCAATAAAGAGGACGTCACCTTTTTTGAGGTTAGTAAGAATGCCTGCTAAATCGCCTTTTTTCTCTAAAGCTGGACCTGAGGTCACAAAGAGTCTGCGCCCCATCTCTTGGGCAATAATATTAGCGAGCGTAGTTTTACCTAAGCCCGGTGGGCCAAAGAGCAGGCAATGATCCATGGCTTCATCACGTGATTTAGCAGCGGTAGCCATTATTTTAAGGTTTTCGATGTGCTGAGTCTGGCCAACATAGTCTTTAAATATCTGTGGGCGTAAGCTTTCTTCAAGCTGGTATTCTTGTTGGCGAGGCTTGAGATCTATTAAGTCTCTATGGTGCTCTTCTGTAATAATGGTCATAGTTATGGGTTACCAGTGAGATGCCTGAGGCTCATCTTAATCAGTGACTCAATCGGCAAGCTCTGTAAGTCAGCACGGCTAATTTTAGCTAAAACCATCTCACTTTGCTCTTTGGAATAGCCAAGACTACGTATGGCCTGTTGTAAATTTAGTAAATTAGGGGCTGAAATGGGGCTGATCATATCAAGCTTCAGTGCTTTATCTTTGAGTTCAAGAGCAAGGCGTTCAGCAGTTTTTTTGCCGATGCCAGAAATGCTTGATAGACGAGCTGTATCAGCATGAATAAGAGCACTAACCAACTCATCAGCGGGCAGTGCTGAAAGAATCGACAAACCAAGCTTAGGACCAACGCCGCTGACGCTGATGAGCATCTGAAATATTTGTTTATGTTCGCGGCAGCTAAATCCATAAAGCTCAAAAGCATCTTCTCTAATATTACTGTGAATATAAAAGCTGGCTGATTGACCAAGGCTTAAGTTTTCTAGTTCGCGTTTACTGACTAAGATCTGATAACCCACGCCTTGGGTCAGTAAAATGGCATAACCAAACTCAAGCGAAAAAATCTGACCTTCTAGATACGCGATCACGAGAACCCCCAACAAACTCGGCCCAAAAAAAAAGCAACATGAACAAATAGGCCCATGTTGCAAAATATATAATAAAAACTGGAGCGGGAAATGGGATTCGAACCCACGACTTTAACCTTGGCAAGGTTACACTCTACCACTGAGTTATTCCCGCAAACGATGAGCTTGGTATGTTAGTTTTTTTTTTAGCGGTCAACCCCCACTTAAAAATAATTTTAAATTGGCTTTGATCCAGGTGTCGGCTTCTTGTAAATAAGGATATCTACGCTCAAAAAGATTGAACTCGCGGTGATGCACCAGTCTTTTACCCGTGGGAGAGATTTTAGCCGGCCAGTATTGGTGATTCATTTCATGGAATAAGATTCTCTCTACACAAATCAGCGGTACTATTGCTTGGTCAAGACAGGGGTGAATGGTAATCAGGCGGTTATGAGGCTGATAAGAACCGAGACGAATAGAAAATTTAGGGGCCCTTTTCATACTAAGACCCCACCTAAGTTTGGCGTCGATTTGGTTAGCAAAAAAACGCTGGTTAAGCTCAATAAAGATCGGCTCTAAGTCAAAATAGATGCCACGTGCCGTAAGTTTAGTAATAACAGTCATGAACAGGGCCATTTGCAAGTATGAATTAGCTGGGCTATGACGGCCAGTGATTTATTTCAACCCTAGGGAATATTATGGCTGAGACCATGGGCACGCTTGATCGTTTGGTGGAAGTTTTAGGTTTTCATGATCTTACGAGTTTTATCATCGCGTTAGTCTTTGTGACCGCAGCACTAGCTTTTATTATTAGCGGGACGGTTTTCTTAGTTAAAACTAGAAAAATTCGTCGCGCCCAGATTGAAGAAGCAGTTTTGGCTGTGCAAAAACCATTACCAGAAACAAAAACTGCACTGAAATCAGCATTAAAAAATACGCGTAGCGGTTTTATGGCCAAACTTGGTAGTCTGTTCTCGTCATCGAGTGAGATTAGCGATCAAGATTTTATTGAGATGGAAGCCATTTTATTTACAGCTGATATTGGGGTGAAAACTGCCCAGCTATTGCTCGATGGTGTGCGCAACAGACTTAAACGCGAGCAACGATCAGATCGAGCTTTTGTTAAGCAAGCCCTCAAAGATGAGATGCATAAGATTTTCAACCAAGTGAGCGAACGGGCAGAAATTAATATTGAAGGGCCTAAAGTATTTATGTTTGTTGGTGTTAATGGCGCAGGTAAAACTACGTCGATTGGCAAGCTTGGTGCCCAGTTTAAGCATCAGGGTAAAAAGGTCTATTTTGGTGCTGGTGATACCTTTAGGGCGGCCGCCGTTACCCAGCTTGGTATTTGGAGTGAGCGCGTGGGTGCGGTTATGATTAGCGGCAAGGAAAACTCTGATTCAGCTTCAGTACTTTTTGAGGCCGTCAGTCAAGCTAAAAAAGCTGGTGCTGACATTGTGCTCTGTGATACAGCAGGGCGTTTGCATACTAAAAGCGATCTGATGGATGAACTTAAAAAGGTTAATCGAGTTATAAGCAAAGCTGCAGTTGGTGCGCCACATGAAGTTTTATTGGTTATCGATGCCACCATGGGTCAAAATGCCTTGATGCAAGCGCGTGAATTTGCTGCTGCGACTACGCTTACGGGCGTGGTATTGTCCAAACTCGATGGTACGGCCAAAGGCGGCATCGCACTGGGCATTGTCAATGATCTTAAAGTGCCAATCAAGTATGTTGGTATTGGCGAAAAAATCGACGATTTGAAAAAATTTGATGCTGATCTATTTATTAACGCTCTTTTTGATGAGGTGGTCTGATGGTAAATCATCCCGAAATTAGTTTTATTTTTACTAATATCAATCTTTCTGATGCTGAACGTCAAAGTCTGTGGCCTAAGCGCCAAAGTGAGCTTGCTTCTGGTCTTGATTTAGCCTCAGCCAGCCATGAGTCGATTACCATATACCCTCAAGAGCGCGTACTTATCCCAACCGGCATTGCCCTAGCACTTCCTGCAGGTTTTGAAGCACAGGTGCGATCGCGCTCTGGTTTGTCATATAAAAATGGCATTGTCGTTATTAACTCACCTGGCACGATTGATGCTGATTATCGAGGTGAAATTAAGGTTATTTTAGCTAACTTGTCGAGCGAGGCTTTTGTGGTCAATTTTGGTATGCGTATTGCCCAGCTGGTAATTGCGCCGGTGTTATTGCCACAGATAGTTTTGCAAAAGAGTCTCCCCGATTCAGCCCGGGGGGAAGCCGGTTTTGGCTCTACAGGTCTAGGTCTGCTTGCTTGATGGACCTTAAACCTGGCACTGGTTTACCAAGCCAGTGTTTAGGGATAGCTAGATTCAAGAGCTCTAAAATAGTTGCTGCGGTATCGTAAACTTGGATTTTGTCGCTTTTGATGAAGCCGGCCCCAATACCACTGCCGTTGATCATCCAGGGAATCTGGTTGTTTTCATCAATATCCATAAGATGGCCAAAGCCCCAACCGCCGTGATCGGCTGTGATAATTATTGTTGGTTGTGTGGCACTAGCTGCGCGAGCTACGGCGACAATGCGACCTACTGCTTTATCTGCGCTTAGCACACCTTTTAGGTAGGACTTAGACATCCAGATTTTTAAGTGACCTTCGGTATCTGGATCTGGCAGATGTAAAAAGCTTAGATCGGGCAAACCGTGGTTTTTGACATAGCCTTCAAACGCATCAGCGATAAAAATGCCGGCTTTATCGGTTTGCTCAAAATGGTCGACACTGTTAGGCCTATTTAGATGCAGAAGTTTATCTTTAGCCACAAAAATAGCAGTATCAAGCCCTGCCTCGTTGGCTATTTCTAAGGCTGTTTTATCGTTAATTACTCCGCGTAGCGGCTGATAATCATCCCACCAAATGCCATGTTGCTGCGGATCTAGTCCTGTAAGCATAGAAGTGTGTGCGGGCAATGTTGTTGACGGTCGCACGGTGGTTGCGTGGTTAAAGTAGGTGCCATCAGCCATAATACTTAGGATATTTTTAGCCTTGGCTTTAGTAATAGCGTCTGGCCTTAGACCGTCGATACTGATTAAGATGATAGGATTAGCCGCATAAGTGCTTGATAGTTTAAGGCTGATAACCAAGAATAAAGCATTAGCGATAAAACGCATAATCATCCTCCGGGTGTCATGGACCTATATTTTTAGGATACTGAGCTTAACTTAGTAATTGTTATTACGGAAAATTATGATATTTAATAATTTATTAAGTAGTTATATTTAGTTTTTAATATTTAATTTATTTTTGTGGTTTTTTGTATGTTTATTTCATGAAAAAACATATAAGAAATATAATTTTCTACTGTCTGTATGTCTAATGATAGTAAATATCTCCTGTGACTCATCAGGTCCTAAACCTGTACAAGAAGAGCTTTACTCGGTTATTAGTGAAGCAAAAGAAAATTCTACTCCGATTAATGAGGTACCCCTGAGTCTCAGTGAGTGGGTGTGTGGGAACGCTAAAATAGAACGAGATGCAAGTCGTGGATATCTGGAACAATGTGATGATGGTAATAACCTTGATGGCGATGGTTGTAATCATCTTTGTCTGTGGGAATGCGGTGGTTGGACTAGTTATATTAAGCAGAAATCATTATTAGTAAATATTTTAGTAGAAAATGTGCTTACACAGGAATGGCCATCAATTGGCAAGAAACAGCTTTTTCTATTGATGGAGCTGTATTAGATGTTAATTTTTTAAATAATGCCGTTGGTATTTGGCGGACTGATTCACCTGATTGGTGTAGCCCCTTTGAGGGCAAAATTTACCTGGGGTAGATTGGGAATTGACAAAAAGGGCTTTTTTATTGCTTAGACTCACAAAATTTATAAAGTCAAATCTCTTAAAAAACTGACCAAATTTACCGCAGTTCCATGCAAGCCTAGTTTTTTTCGAATATTTTCTCGATGTTTATCAATAGTTCTCTGAGACAAATTATAAAACTGCGCGATTTCTTTGACCGATAGACCATTTTTTGCCAAGAGGCAGATCTGTATTTCCCTGGGGCTTAACTTAAGAGTAACCTTGTCTTGCCTGGAAAATAATTCCTCCCCGGCAGCGTCAAGAGCATTTTCGATCATTTCCAAAAGGATCAGATCGAGCCCAGATTTATTTTTCTTTAGCCTGTGGATGATGGGACCAATGCCGTAGCTCAGTTTTTCATGCACAATCCGTTTGACTTTATTTTTTTCATGTTCAACCGTAGCGATAACTTCCTGCAATGCAATGTCTTTTCTCTTTAACTCTGCTCTGGCAGCAGCAAGGGATTTTTCCAATTGCGTAGGTGAGAGAACATTAACGCAAAAGGCTACCATTATCAAAGGCTCATAGTTCTTGTCCCATTCGATAATTTTTCTGCTGCAGCAAATTAATGCGAATGATCCGTCCTTGTGGTGAAACTGTCCATTAATTTCATGTGGGAAGTTGTCGCGACTATCCAGATGCTTTTCAAACACATTCCCTGCGATGTCATCTTTGTGGCATATGAGTGCCTGCCATATAGCATGGCTAGTAATCAGCTCGTGATCGCCATAGCCAAGCATCTTTTTAAGGCTGGAATTCACCGATATTGTGTTTTCCTTGATATTCCACTCCCAATACCCAATCAAAGGAAAATCCCCAACGACCGGTAAGGGGTCGTCTTTTTTCACTAATTCTTGCGCTAAACTTTTATTCAATTCTTTTCGCAGACAACATACTCCCCAAGCTGAAAGTCGCAAACTATACTCTGACGACATCATTTGCCGACGAGCGTATTATTATACATTCACATTTCCCTGGCAACCCCTTCATTCACGAACAATAATGCTACGCAGTTTTACTACGCAAAAAATACGGATTTTTCTAGTTTGCGTACATCGAATCAGTGAGCTAGTTTCCCCTAGCTTCAGAGCTTTTTTACATATGATAAAATAAATATTTTGCAGGTTCTATGAATATCAATCAAGACACCTGCAAAATATTTTTCATATAAATCAACCTAAGAATGAGGAGGCAATGAGTGTGAAGAATTATTGTGGAAGTTGTAGAGAAATAGACCAAGGTTACGGCTTGGTAGAGCACCCGTCTGATTTGGAATCTCCCTCAGGCAATATAATCGGAAAGGAGAAAACTGATGAAGAGTCTGAATCAGAGTTGATCGACATAGAAGACTATTTTCGTGCAAGTTTGGAGGACCTTTTTGATGATTCTTATGCAGAAATAAGCTACGTCATTTGTCCGAAAAAGTGGCTACAGCCAGATGGTTGATCTGGGTTTAATTTTTTAGATAGCCTCTAAGATCTTGTGCTTAGAGGCTGTGATATCCCTGGCGGTATTGATCGTATGCGTGATACGGCCTGTGGCATCACGTCTGAAGATAGCGCTTGTATTACACAAGTAACGCCAACTTCCGTCTTTGTGCTTCCATCTGCAATAAAACTCCGCCGACTTTCCATCATCAAGCTTTCGCTGCTTATCTTGGTATGAGATGAATAATCCTCTGTCTTCTGAATGTACAAGGTTCTGGACTAAGGAATCTTGGGAATTTATCTCATCTTCTGTGTATCCGAGAATATTCTTCACCTGCGGGTTAATAAAGCGTATCGTTTCAAGGTCCAGATCCCAAATACTCAGGCTAATCGGCGATACTTTTACGATAGTTTGAAACAATTCTTTAAATTGTTCTGCTTCTTTGCGGGCAGCCATTTTCGCCTCTTGCGCAATTACGGTTTCGGTATCATCACTGAAAACCAAACGAAGTTCAGGGCAGCCATCACCATCGTATCCTGCGGTGATATGTATTTGCGCCCAAAAAACGGTGCCGTCAATTCTTACTACCCGCAGCCTGCATGTTTCCGATTCACCTGACTTCAAAACATGTCTACATAGTTGGTTGTACAAATCTCGATCGTCTTTAAAGATAAAACTGGAGGACAGCCTCTTATGAAGCAGGCTCTTGGGCACTCCTAGCAAAAGGGCTGTATTGAGATTGGCTTGCAAAATCATGCCAAATGAACTTAGTGTGCAATATCCAACAGGCGCCTCGTCACACAAACTGAAGTAACGCGCCCTTGAAGCGTCAAGTTCCAACTGCATTCGGCGTAGCTCTTCATTCTGCAACTCCAGCTCGATCTGGTGCACGCGCAACTCATGGATCAATTTCTGCATTTCTTCTAGCGATAAGGCTTTTTGGTGCTCGAAAGAGCCAATATCTCTTTTTTGTAAAGCTGCTTCGGCTCGTTGGCGTAGTGATAATTCTCCCCCATCCTCACCACATTTATTATCGATTATCATTATCTCCCCTTGCCGCTTCTCTTGTCCAATCTTTGCTGCGTTCAGTAGTTGAGATTGCATATACCTTACCCGTCTCATCAATCAATGGACTAGCTATGAGCCAAACGTTAATGATAGAGCCATTTTTGGCGACCCGTTTGGTGGTATATGGATCTAGAATCTTACCCTGAGCAAGGTCTTGTGCCTTGAGTGCCTCAGCCTTTCTAAGATCCTTTGGTATCCTGGCGCATACGTTCAGCTTGAGTGCCTCATCTTCACTAAAGCCATACATTTTATATGCAGCCTTGTTCCAGGCGATGGTTTGTCCTTGCAAATCCTGCACAGTGATGGCATCCTGTGCGTCGCGCACGATAACCGCCAGACGACTAAGACTATTGGCTTTTTTTAATGTTTCCTCCATCAGCTTGATATTGGTGATGTCAATAAAGGAGATCACCACGCCATCTATCACGTCATCCATGGTGCGGTAGGGTTGGAGGCGCATTGTGAACCAAGTTCTATCCGTGGTCTGCACCTGCATTTCCATGGGTATTAGTGTGCTTAGAACGGTCTGCGCATCTATCGCCAACTTGCTGTAACCGCTTAGGTTAAGAACGATGTGCCCTACTGGCCGTCCCAAGTCGCTGGGGAGCAGGTTGATGATCTGTGCAGCAGCAGGGGTAAAGCGCAGGACTCTCATTTGCCGATCGACAAAGATGGTAGCAATACCGGTACCGGCCAGCAAGTTATTCATATCGTTGTTAGCGCGCGTCAGATCTGACACCAAGGCGTGCAACTCATTGTTGACTGTGCCCAGCTCTTCGTTGACCGATTGCAGCTCCTCTTTGGAAGTTTCCAGCTCTTCGTTAGTCGATTGCAATTCTTCGTTGACCGATTGCAGCTCCTCATTGGAAGATTTGATCTCCTCATATGAGGTCTGCAATTCCTCATTGGCGGACTCGAGGTATTCTTCCTTGGCTAGCAGTTCCTGCTCGAGCGCTTCGATACGTTCATTAGGATTTAGGTTAAGGTTTTCTGCACTTGAGCCTATGATCTGCTCTCGCGAGGCGAGGTCAGTGGCTTGTGCGACAAGGATATCTTCTTGCAAGATGATCAGGTAGATAGGTGAATCAAGCATGGCGGTCGAGTCTGTTGCAATCGGGTGGATACTAAGCTTGGTAGGGGTGAAGTGTCCATTGGTTTTGACATTCAGGCCCTTGACTAGCACTGGTTTTTTTTGGGCCACGGCCTTGCGCAAGCCCGTAAATAGGGCAGTCCGCAAACCTTCGCGGGCCATTTTGAGAATGTTGTTGACTGAAGCTTCTCCCTGGGTTGGTTCTAGATACATGCCGGTGCGCCCGTGCAGGTATAGGATATTGCCCTGGGCATTGACGAGGGCAGCAGTGGGAGCGAGCTGCTGCAGCAAGGCCTGTTCGGCTATTTCGCGTAATGGCAGCTTCGGGGACAAGATTATCTCTCCCTTGACTCTAGGTGCCCCGAGGTCCATGGTGGACGCCCAAGAAGGTCCCCAGAGGCTTGCGATGCCCATGCGCTTCTTATTATCCTTGCGCTGATACAGCTTTAGCTTACGATCCAGCACGCTAAACAAATCACCAAACTCGCCCACACCTTCAGATGCGCCAAGGAGCAATATGCCTTTCGGTTTCAGGGCGTAATGGAACATCGGAATGAGCTTGTTCTGTAGTTCCGCGCTCAAATAAATTAAAAGATTGCGGCAACTGATGAAATCGAGTTTGGAGAAGGGCGGGTCCTTGATCAGATTCTGCTCAGAAAAGACCATCATATCGCGGATCTCTTTGCTAATACGGTAGGTGCTTTGGTCGGATGTAGCGGTAAAAAATCGCGCCACCCTAGCGGGTGCGATGTCAGCGACAAGGCTGGCCTTATATAGGCCGGCCCGGGCTTTGCTAATAGCGCGGCTGTCAATATCGGTAGCGAAGACCTGTAGTGTGTAGTTTTGCCCGAGTTCGTGCATGTGCTCACACAAGAGCATAGCAATAGAATAAGCCTCCTGCCCGGTGGAACATCCAGCCGACCAAACGCGGATTATGCTGCCCGCAGGTTTATCGGCAAAAATCTTGGGGATGATCTCACTTTCAAGTGTTCGGAAAACTTGCGGATCTCTAAAGAAGCTGGTCACACCTATCAAGAGGTCGCCAAGCAAAGCTTGCACTTCAGTCGGTGTTTGCATTAGATGCTTGAGATAATTGTCTATCTTAGTGATTTGCCGCAACGCCATGCGGCGCTCGATGCGGCGGTCAATTGTCGTCGGCTTATATTGGGAGAAATCATGGCCGCTCCTGGTACGCAGCAATGCGATGATCTTCTTCAACACGCTTTTGGTCACAGGATCGTTATTTGTGGCAGGAGAGTGGGGCTTTTTCAAGGCGCGGGCGCTGTAAGCGATGAGTTGGGCGGGCATTTCGGCTGGTGACAGCACGTAATCCACCAGGCCATTAGCTATTACGCTTTGCGGCATGCCATCGAAGGTGGCGGACTCGGGGGTTTGTGCTATTATCATACCCCCTTCGCCCTTGATTGCCCGCGCACCCAATGTGCCGTCACTGCCAGTGCCTGAGAGCACAATGCCAATAGCCCTTTGATGTTGGTCCTTGGCGAGAGACTTAAAAAAGAAGTCGATAGGCAGGCGGTGACCCCGCGGTTCGCTTGCTTCGCTCAATCGTAACCTACCTTTAACAAGCTCAATATTGCTATTTGGCGGAATGATGTAGATACAGTTGATCTTCACCTCCATAGAATCTTCGATCTCGAAAATTGCCAAACTAGTGCAGCGTCGAATAATCTCGGTGAGCATGCTCTTGTGATCTGGGGACAGGTGTTGCACCAACACAAAAGCCATGCCGGGATTTATGTCAGGAAGCAAGCCAGAGAAAAACGCCTCGAACGCTTGCAGTCCACCGGCCGAAGCACCGATGCCGACAATGGGAAAATAGGCGCTAGTATTCATCTTCTTATTATCTTTTTTGCGAGTATTTTCGATCTTCTCGGAGTCATTTGGGACTCGTGCTTTTTTTTCTATTGCCATTTAATCAATATCTCCACAATAAAACGCCAAATTAGCTATACCAGGCATTTTTCATGATTGGAGTAGCCCCCGCAATACCCGGACACCCTAGATTAGATCTATTGCATAAGTAGTATCGAGCTAGTTTTATCTAGGAAATAATTTATTAACAAAGAGGTTGTGGAAAATTGCTTCAAGCATCCTTCTGGCTGCTGGGCACATGCACGACGCAAGTTCTTTGATGCCAAAGATACCGCCCCTGAGGCTGAACATGTGCTTGAGCAAATAAAATCGCTTTATCAGATTGAATACGAGGCAGCTAACTTAGGAATTCTTCATAGCGAAGAGCATCGTGAGAT
>Ga0075152_10000138_pt1 | contig 57549 bp, 45 predicted proteins | sample JI61114C2DNA_FD_70964 | JGI IMG/M metagenome (GOLD analysis project Ga0075152, IMG submission 70964) | Wastewater effluent complex algal communities from Wisconsin, to seasonally profile nutrient transformation and Carbon sequestration -... | ecosystem: Engineered > WWTP > Effluent > Algae...
CTCACCTTCTCACATCTTTGAAACTTTATGCAAAATAATCATGTTTACACCTTCATGCATTGAACCTCGTCGCGCTCCGCAATGGCGGTGTGAGGAAAGTCCGGGCAACATAGAGCAGCGTACCACCTAACGGATGGGTTCCGATGAAGATCGGAAACAGATAGTGTCACAGAAACTAAACCGCTCCGAGCAATCGGGGTAAGGGTGAAAATGTGTGGTAAGAGCGCACACTTCTTTGTAGTAATATGAAGATGGGATAAACCTTACGTGTTGAAATGCCAAGTATATCCGGATCATTTCATTTTTCGGAATGAATGTAAGTGCGGCTCGCATAACGCCGGAGGGGTAGGCAGTAAAGAGGTGTCTGGCGACAGACATCCAAGATAAATGACGGGGCTTCCTTCGGGAATGACAGAATCCGGCTTATATCAATGCATTTTTAAAAACAAAAAGACCATCGCGCGAGCGGTGGTCTTTTTTGTTTTTATTTATGAGGGTACGGGCAAGATGTAACCTAAATTATTACTATCTGACGTCTGACGTCTGACTTCTTAGTTTAGATTCGGATCTTCATCCACTTCAAATGCACCAAAGTCAAAATTCAATGTGAATCTCAACGTATTATCCAATGCACTTCTGGTATTTCCTGTAGGGACAAGATATGAAAGGTTCAATCCAAAGGTGGTATATTTTAGTCCTAGACCTAAAGTGAAATATTTCAGATTCCCTTTTCTTGGGTTTTCGTATTGATACCCTGCACGAATGGCAAACTGATCATTATACCAATATTCTCCACCGATACCCAATTGAATCTCAGCCAATTCTTCACTGAATCCACCTTTTGCATCGCTAAATGAACCAAAGATAGATGGCAGTAATGCCTTTTCTCTATAGTCCGGCACGCCATTCTGGTCAGCGTCTGTATACCCTGGATCAGGACTGGGTACCAATAATTTATTAACATCAAGGCCTAACGTAATTCTATTGTATTGATCAAAATCTACATCCCATGCAGCACCAATTCCTAGGTTCGCAGGAAGTAAATCTCTAACTGTAGAGGCTTTTGTATAAGAGATCTTACCCCCAAGGTTACTCACTGCAACGCCGATTGCTAGATTACTTTTGGTATTTGTCTTAAGTGGAGTTCTATAGAATACTGAAATATCTGCGGCTCCAGTTCGGGCTGTTTCAATATCTACACCATTTAATTGTTGTCCGGAAGCAAGATTTGAATTAATGAATTTACCTGTCAAGGCACCATATAATTTGTCTCCAAGGCTTCTGCTGTAAGCTACTGCTATCTCAAACTCATTTGGTTTACCTGAGCCAATGACATCTCCCTGAGTATTAGTGAATGTAAATTCGCCTAAGGAAAAGTATCGTATTGATGCAGAGATTGCTTCTTTTTTACTGAACTTATAATAGCCGGAAAGGTATGCCATATATATATCGTTCAATCCAAGGCCTTTTAACCAAGGAACATATGATACAGAAATACCACCGTCTCCTTTGGAAGATGCGATTTTAGCAGCGTTGAAGTGCATAGCGTTTGCGTCTGCTGATGTGGCCAAACCTACACTACCCATGCCGGAAGTTCTAGCATCTGGTACGATTCGCAGAAAGGATACGACTGTGGATATAGAATTTCTGCAAGGTGAACCATCCGGTTCTAACCAATTACCTGATCCTAAAGGACTTTCAACACATTGGGCGTTTGAATAATTAGAATAAGAAATGAAAAAAAGGAATGATAATAAATGGATATAATTCTTCATATATAATAAGAAATGATTGCATTTTGATTTAATCGACCGCAAATATAAACTGAAATATCTTTAATTTATTGCCTTTGCTTAAACATAGGCTTTTATTTTAATAAAACTAGCTTTTGAAATTCGCTTTGAACTACCTTTTTATTTGTATCCAAAGTATTAATTACCTTAACTTTATATATATAAACCCCTTTTGCTAATTGATCACCATAATCATCCAACCCATTCCAAATTGACGTCTTAAATCGCTTGCCAATTGGACTCAATGGTTCTGAAATGGTTTTGATCAATCTGCCTGAGACAGAATATATAGCTATTTGTGCTACTATAGAACTGTTCTGAGAATCAAACTCAAACATAAATGAAGTAGCTGTAGTAAACGGATTCGGATAATTCAATAAGTTAGAAATGGTATTTTGCTCCGAATTGGAAACGATAAATTCGATCTCTGATTCACTCTTATTATTTGACAGGTCCCAAGCCCTTACCTTTAGTGTATAGTTACCCGGTTCCAACTGATCAAACTGATATTGTAAATCACCTGCTTTGTAATTATCTTTTTCAGCGGTATAAAAGTCATTCATGATCTTATCTTTGGAAGGATCATTATTTAATGTAGATACGATCTCATGACCGATACTACTGGAAGATATATTGATGCCTGTGTCATCTGAGAGTTTTGCAAGCAAGATCGGAGAAGTGCCCACAGTAGCTCCATTCTTAAAGTCAAGATCATTCATAAAAAGCTCAATCACAGGTGGTGTATTGTCCACAATAGGATTTCTACTTTCGCCACCAATTTTAACCTTAGTTGAATATCCGCCTGCATCATATACACCATTATCTGCGTAGAAAGTAAGCTTGCCAGTATCGATGGCATAATTAATGTCTTTAGGTGAAATGAAATCAATGCTCCATTGACCTAATGCTACTGTAGCTTTCCCTTTGAAAATAATATTGTTCTGGAACCTGACTGGAATGTTGGCACCATTTCCATCATTACCTTTTGAGTACAAATTATATGCCTTATCATATACAGTTAAGGTCATAGTGCCATTAAAGTCTGTTATGACTGCATTTTGCGCATTTCGCACTGAGCCCTTAAGGTTAACTTTCTCCAATGCTTTAATCGTATCATTTCCTTCAAGCATGTATGGCTTTTGGTTCATCGACTCCAGCACTACATTTTCTTTTGGGAAAGCCAAGGTCATTGAAGGATCGCCTAGCAATACAAAAGCCAATCGATCAGCTCCGGTAGTGCTGTTCTTGGCTTTGGCAAGGATCTCCCCATTTGTAAGGTATTTGCCATCAACTTTTGAATATAGTACTTGAAACAACTTATTTACAAAAGTCTCATTAGGAGCTATATATACTGAGCGGGTAGTGGTCATCAAAGCGATCATACCACCATTAGGTTTAGTAATACAAACCTTACCTACGGATGTAATCTCAGGATCATCATAGGTAGAAAATGAGCAAGTCCCCGTGATCAACATTGGCATTCTGTTCCGATTCTTCATGCCATTCAACGTTGATCGATCAATGATCTTTTCCTGAGCAAGGCCATCTACACCTCCGTGTCCAATATAATTAGATACAAGAACACCATTGTTGAACTGGTCATTCATGTCAGTGACTGCAGTCGGGTAGCTTTCGCCTCCCACAGTTGCTTCCTGTTTGTAAATATCAAGATAAACCTTGGATATGTTAAGTTCAGGATTTAATTTTCTGACTCTTGTGAAAAGTGATTCTGATTGATTGATGAAATTATCGCTTCCTATATCATCCCAATCATCACTTATTATCTGCAAGTTGTATCTCCAATCTCCAAATGAGGCCTTGTCAGTTTCATATATTTTTACTTTATTAATGATCGTCTGTGCCTGACTCTTGTCCTGTATAGGGAATCTTCCTACAAATACGTCAATAAGGCCTTTTTCTATTTCGCCTTCATCTTCATCCATGAAGCCATAATAATCATCAGAAGGAATAGCTCTGATAGGTTCGAATATTGCTTTCGGGTATTCATAAACTGGCACATAATTTGAATTTTCCTTATTGGATCCCTGAGCTATCGTTAGATCTCTATAGTCATAGGATCCATCGCCAAACATCAATAAGAATTTGAATTTCTGAGGGTCACGTGTATAGAACATTCTCGCCATATCTCTAATGCCAGTAGGGTCCTGTGCTCCACCTGAAAATTCATTTTTTATTTGTTCCACATCAATGGCATGAACGATGATCGATGATTGTTTACTTCTGTAGGCAGCATATTGTTTTGCCTCATCCGCGAATTTAGCATGATACACTATGATCATATCCGGTGTGATTAATCCATGGATATCCTGGGGATTTACTAGTCCAACTTTACCTGGATTTTTGATATCGGTGTTATTAAAACAAATGAATTGACGAGCATTTGAATAAGCTGCAGTAAAGGAACCCTTACCGCCTGATATGGACATATTGATCTTATTGGCCTTAAACATATCTGTGATATCCCAGATTTGTTCGTCTCCTTGGAGTGAAGAAAGATTATATTTAATATTGCCCGGTACCGAGGGTCTAAGCAATCTGAAATCCATTGGTTTTCCACCTTTAATGAGATTTCTTTTTGCATTTACTTCCAAATAATCGAGCCATCCCATGCTCTCAACACTCACCTGCGGAAAATCGAATGAAATGTTCCAATTCCCTCCTATTTGTTTGAACTTGAACTTTTTAATGTTGTATGAAGCAACTCTGGATTCAGAGCTTTCTATCATAGTACCGCCAAACGATATATCTGTTGATTGGCCATCAGTTGTTAAAATGACCTTCGTTGGAATTTTACATCTTGTGGCGAAAGCCATATTAACTTGACCGGAGTCATTTGGGACAAGGTTGTTAAGGTCGAAGGCGCTCGTTAAGTTTTTTGTTCGATTGCCATTTTGGATTATCTCATCCAACCATATCTGTCCGGCTCCAATCTTGGAAAATTCATGAAGTAAATTTGTTTTATCTACCTCATATCGGTTTACATAGTCGTATTTGTCTGTTTCTATATCAAAGGTGCTTAGACTTTCCTTGACCGGTATTCTTTTGCCGCCCTGATCATTGAATTGAACAAAGAAATATTTCTTATCATCATAAATATTTGATTTTCTGGTCATGCTGCTGTCAGCAAGTTTATTCCAATTGTGCGCACCTGGCGAATAAAAAAGGAAATAGTCATCTTTATCCCAAGTGCCATCATCTGTTCCCACCATTTGAATGGCTATTTCCTGGGCATCATCCGTTCGGATACCACTATTAAGTTCAGGCAAAGGACCAGGTAAAGTACCAAATAACCGAATTTTAGATGGATCAATATTGGAAGTATTTACTCCAAGCGAATTCAATAGATTGTTGTCCACCTTGTAAATCCCTGCTTCAGTAGTGGATAGTTTGTAAGTTGGGACATCTTTAAAGATGGACTTATCAGCATACTTTGGAGGATTATTTCTTGCTTCCAACTGATCAAATACATTGTAAGTGATCTTTATACTATCCAATAATTGGAAATTTGTCAGAGAGGTCCATTGTCCCGGTAAAAAAGTGACTGTGACAGATTGTTCCCTCCTGCCTTTATTCACAGTAACTATTGGATCAGGATTTCTGATGCCGGCACCACTATATGCTATTGTGATATTTGATTTACTATAAAAGGTTTTGAAATCACGAATTTCTACATTCTTTCCTAAAGGCAATTCAAATCCTCCGGTCACTAAGGGGATAGATGAACTTTCAGGATTTGATACGTTACTAGGATAATAGAGGATATTTTTTGTTTTAAAAGTTTCAACAGCCTTGGCATTAAATTCAGTAAGCACTATAGTCCTTTCAATTGTTTGAGCTTTCAAAGACTGACTTGTCAAAAGATTTATAAATATAAATGCAAGAAATAAATTTAAAGCAAAACTAATTTTGAAGAATTTATAAAAAGGAGGCTTCAGCATAAATAAATATTAAAAATGTATTTTAAGGGTGTTTCCATGCAAAAATGCGACCGGAATTACATTTTACAAACGATTAACAAAAGATTTTATTTTTAGTTAGTGAAGTAAAGTTAAAACTTTAACATATTCTGGTGACAAAAGGGAAAGAGGATAAAGGGTTTTTGTTTTCATAAGGATTAGATTTTCATTCAAAGGATTTGCTTTTGTCATTTTAAATTAGCAGTTTTGGATTTTAAAATAATATTCAATAAAATAATATCCTGAGTGCATAAGTTATAGTAAATCTTTTGTCTCAGATTTGACTAGGTGGACCTGCAAGCATTATTTTTTTGCGTCAGCATAATTTAATAGTCAACAATTAACATTTTTACTTTGCCCATGACTATAAAATTATATTACATTTGAATTTTAATGTACTATTTATGACTTATCCTTTCTACAAATATTTCTGCTTCATCCTTACACTGCTTACAAGTGTGGCTGCATATGGACAAGATCCGGTGTTTTCTCAATTCTATGCACATCCACTTGAACTTAATCCAGCTCTGGCAGGCAATAGTGGAGGGACCAGGATAGGATTGAATTACAGGAATCAATGGAATGGATTAAGCTCAGATTATAAAACTTATGCAGTAAGTGCTGACCAATACTTGTTTGGTTACAATAGTGGAATAGGTATTTCTTTGATGGCAGATGAAGCAGGTCAGGGTATATATAGAACTATTAACGGTGAATTTTCTTATTCCTACCAAATCGAAATGAAGAATGATACTAAGATCAAAATGGGAGTACAGCTAGGCTTCATTAGTGTTGCATTGGATTATGATAAACTTTTATTTATTGATCAGATTGATCCTATCAATGGGGCGACAAGTCCTGGTGGATTGCCCTACCCAACCAATGAAGCTCCGCCTGAATTTACCAATAGAACACTTTTAGACCTTGGTTTCGGAGCAGTTATCAATAACGAAAATTTTTACGCAGGACTTGCAATGAAACATCTGAATCGTCCTGATCTTAATTTTTATACGACCGAAAGTAATACTAAAAGAGGTCTTCCAATAAGGCTCACTGCCATGGCAGGATACAGAATACCTATAGGCATACAATCCTATGGAAGGAAATCCAATTATGCCATACTTCCAAACATCCTCTTTGTGAAACAATCTTCTTTAGGTCAGGTCAATTTGGGTGCAATCCTGGAAATGAAATCCTTTAATGCAGGCTTGTACTATCGGAATGGATTCAAAAATCCTGATGCAATAATCGTTTCAGCGGGTTTTGACACAGGACAATTCAAGTTTGGGTACAGCTATGATGCAACAGTTTCGGGACTCGGATTTAATACTGGTGGTACTCATGAATTGAGTTTAAGTGTAGTATTTTATCAGGACAATGGTTCCAAATACAGCGACTGCACAAAGATATTTAGATAAATATGCATTTATACAAAACTTAATATCATAAAAGGTCAGAAAATACGTTTAAAAAAGTGTCAACAAAATTTTGCACAGAATTATTAAGTTGTATCTTTGACCTTCTTAACCGAAAAATATTAGAATTATCAGCAGATAGAACTAAAATTGAATCGTTGAAAGCTAATAATAGCAAAGACTTTTTAAAATTGGAAATGTGCTTCTGACCTTTTAAACAGATAAATTAACAAATGAATCAGGCATTCAAAATTTTTGTACTTTTAGTATCTACCATGTTTATGTTCGCTTCTTGTAAAAAGAAACAAGAACGATCAGGCTCTACAGGATGGGTTTACAACGACCAGAAATGGGGTGGTTTTTCAAAATCAGATGCTAAAGATCAGGAAACTGGTCCCAATCTGGTACTTGTAGAAGGTGGAACTTTTACAATGGGAACGACTCAGGAAGACGTCACTTATGAATGGAACAATGTTCCGAGAAGGGTAACTGTTTCTTCGTTTTATATGGATGAAACTGAAGTAGCTAATATCGATTACAGAGAATATGTTTTCTGGACTAAGAGAGTATTCGGTGCCAACTATCCGCAAGTTTGGAGAAATTCACTTCCTGATACATTATGCTGGAGAGAGGAATTGGCTGCTAATGAGCCTTACGTAGAGACTTATTTTAGATTCCCTTCTTATGATGATTATCCAGTAGTGGGTGTGTCTTGGATTCAGGCAAATGAATATTGCAAGTGGAGATCTGATCGTGTGAATGAAATGTTGTTGATAGAGAAAGGAATTTTAAATCCCAATCCTGAACAAAAGGATGGCGATAACTTCAATACTCAGGCTTATCTATATGGTCAGTATGAAGGAAGCGTAAAGAAAAATCTTAAGGATGCTTCTACAGGAGGAGAGAAAAAAGTAACTTATGAAGATGGCATTTTACTACCTGCTTACAGACTGCCTACAGAAGCTGAATGGGAGTATGCAGCACTTGCACTTCAAGGTAATATGTTGTCTGCCAAAGATGAGATCGTAACTGATAGGAAAATCCTTCCTTGGAATGGTGATTCACCAAGATATCAGAAAAGAAATAAATACATGGGTAACATGCTTGCCAACTTTAAGCTTGCTGGTGGTGACTACATGGGTGTCGCGGGTAACTTGAATGACAATGCCCCTATTCCTTCACCTGTAAGGGCTTATTATCCTAACGATTTCGGTTTATATAATATGGCTGGAAATGTTAGTGAGTGGGTAGCTGACGTATATCGTCCAACCAACTCAACTACATTGAGAGATGTTGACAATCAGGATCTTAACCCATTCAGGGGTAATGAATTCAAAGAAATGGTGGTAGGTGATGACGGTCTTCCAGTTGAAAAAGACAGTATGGGTCGTTTAAAATTTGCTTTGATGAAAGATTCTTTGATCGCCGGAAGAGAGAATTTTAAAAAGGCAGATGTAAGAAACTACCTGGATGGTGATAGTGCTGTAGACGGATTTTATGACTATGGTGTTACATCTCTGATCTCAGACAAAGCAAGAGTGGTGAAAGGTGGTTCTTGGGCAGACAGATTATTTTGGTTGTCTCCTGGAGCAAGAAAGTTCAAAGATGAAGATAAAGCTGACAGAATGATCGGGTTTAGATGCGCTATGACTAGAATGGGTAGTTCAGCTGGAAATGATTCAGATGGCGGAAATTACTTTGGTAAGCAAAAGAAAAGCAAAAGAAAATATTAATTATAATATTTCAAAATATAAAATCCTCACAATTAACTTTGTGGGGATTTTTTTTAATATGACTAGCAGGTGAATTCATTACTCGATTTATTTATTAAGCATCCTTCTGTCACTATCGACAGCAGAAATATTAATGAAGGGCAGATATTTTTTGCAATTAAAGGCGATAATTTTGATGGCCATGATTTCATTTCAAATGCATTTGAACTGGGAGCATCATACTGTGTTGCATCAGATCTAAAATATAAAGACTATCCTTCTGTAATAATAGTTGAGGATACCTTGAAGGCACTTCAGGATTTGGCGCGAGCGTATAGAAAAACTTTTGATATTCCTTTTTTCGGAATCACTGGGTCCAATGGAAAGACCACAACCAAAGAGTTATTGGCAAGGGTAATGGCTACGCGTTTCAAAACGCATATGACCAAGGGTAATTTTAATAATCATTTAGGTGTTCCATTGACGATCTTAGCTATGCCTAACGATACTGAATTTGCAATCATTGAGATGGGGGCAAATCATATCGGTGAGATCAGGGAGTTGTGTGAAATTTGCTTGCCTACTCATGGTTTGATTACAAATATTGGTTTGGCCCACCTCGAAGGTTTCGGAAGTGCTGAAGGTGTTAAAATAGGCAAGTCTGAGCTGATGGATCATCTTTCGAATCAGGGTGGGGTCCAGTTCATTAACTTAAGGGAAGAAAGTTTAAGGTTCTTATCTAAATCCACTGAGAATCAAATTTTATTTGGCAATGAAAATAATGAGTCTTTAATTCTTCATGATGATCAGGATAATTTAAATCTTGGATTTATTTATAAAGATAAGTTGTATGAAACCCAATTATTCGGAGCGCATAATTTTAATAACATTTTGTCTGCCTTTGAAGTTGGAAAGTATTTCGGGTGTGATATTTCTGAAATGATTGAAGCTATTGTTCAATATCAACCTACCAATAACAGGTCTCAGAGATATCAATTAGGGGATCTCACCATTCTTCTTGACGCATACAACGCCAATCCTACTTCTGTGCATCATGCCATTCAAAACTTTGGTACACTTGTTGCTGAAAGAAAGTCTGTCATATTAGGTGACATGCTGGAGCTGGGTGAAGCATCTTCAGATTTCCACAGGAAGGTTTTGGCTGATTTGGCTTCATTATCCGGGTTGAACAAAGTAATTTTAGTAGGGGCTGCTTTTTACCAACTTAGATATGAATTTCCTAAATATAATTTTTATGAGACAACCATCGATGCTTCACATCATTTAGATTGGAAAGATTTTAATGGAGATACTCTGCTAATAAAAGGTTCAAGAGGGTTAAAACTAGAGAGTTTGCTCCCGTAGTTCATCAAGCCATGAGAATATGTCCTCCAACCTGGGAGACAATTCACCTTTGCCGCTATATATATAATCATTGTAAGTACAAGGTACTTTGCTAAGATGTTTGAGTTCTTCAGGAAGTGGGTAAGGATAATTTGCAAACCATTCCATTGAAATTTCATCTTTTGTAAAATTTACGTTGTGATAAGGTAGGCATTCATCAATGATAAAGGTAGTCTCCTGAACTGTGCCATGTGTGTTGCCGGATTTATTGACACCCGATATGTAATAATAGATGAACTGGGCGATGGTATCTACGGACACCTCATCTATTCCTTCATTTTGCTTTGAAAAACCTGTCAGAATAGTCATCTTGGTGTTTTCACTACTACCAATCGATCGAGCTATTTGATTGAAACTTTCTGATGTAAAGCCGCTCACACCTAGTTCTAGCTTAGAGGGAAGATCAGATTGTTTAACTATAGACAGATCTACTACTACACAATTTGAATACTGTATTGGTTTTTGAATTACTTCTATCTGTTGGAGCAGATTTCCAAGACGATAGTTATCAAAGGAGGACTTGGGAATCTTTGCATTTTCACTAAGATGCTGTTGGTGACCGCTCACTCCTAGATTAAGTATAGTTCGGAATGACTTCTCAATAAAATTTGAAAATTCTCTTTGTAATTCGGATAAAGAGTTGTGAAATATTTGGATATTGGCATAAAAATTAGATAAATCAGCGGCCTGGAAGAAATATTTTAAGTCAGAAATATGATTTTGTAAAATAAATACTTTACATTTGCTTTCAGATAATATTTCATTGAGCAGCTGAAATGTGTTGGCATCATCCTCAAGTGTGCCTGGTTGTATTAAGTGAATATTAAATTCCTCGAAATTAAATTTATTTAATCTTTTCGCAAACTTTTCGATATTTTTTACTTCAAAAGAAACGATAAGGACGTTTTTGGGGTTAGTAATTAAGTCTGAGATCGATTTTGCATTTATTTTATTTGCCTTTTCTATCAAAATGGAAGGCTTAAAATTAAATTTTTCAAACATTTTTAATTAATTTATATACTGCAAACATATTAAAATTCGTAAAACTTTTTTTCTTTGAAAATTAATAATACTTTTGCCTTTCAAATTCGTATTTTCTAATTCGTATAAATATATATATATAATATAAAATAAATCCCTATGACTAAAAGAATTTATTTATTCCTGTTCACAGTTGTGTTGATGTCCACTTTCAATAAAGTGAATGCACAAAGTGAATCATTCAAGTCGCCGGTAATAACTGACGAAATGACCGTTAATCCAGATCAGAACAAAGAATGGAGAGCAGGTCAAAGTAAATATTCAGCTAAGCCTAAAAATATGTGGGAAATCGGCCTTCACGCAGGTAGATTCGGCATTAGTGGTGATGTACCAACTAAAGCACTTCCAGGATGGGGCGCAGGTATCCATATCCGCAAAGCAATTACTTATGCTTTGTCAGTAAGAGTTGATGGTTTTTATTCAACTTCGAAAGGATTTGATGACAGATATACACCGGGAGATATTATTGCTCAGGAACAACTACCAAATACTGGTTCAGTAACCAATGGTATGTACAGAAACTACAAGAATACTACCATTGGTGGCTCTCTTGAAGGTATTGTCAATATCGGTAATTTGTTATTTCATAAAGAACGTAACAAATGGAATCTATACGCAGGCCTTGGTATAGGTGTACTTTCTATTGACACTAAAGTGAACAACCAAAAAGGTGGTGCAATTATCAACTGGGAGTCATTGAATTTGAATGCAGATGATAAATATGCAGACAATGTTCAAAAAATTAAGGATGCAATGGATGATGATTATGAGACAGCTGTCGAAAACGAAAGAGGTGTTGGTGGATTTGCTGATAATGGAAAGATCGCAGTTCAAGTTCCTATTTCTATAGGAATCTCAAGAAAAATCAACAAAAGACTTAATATCGGTATCGAACATAAATTTATATGGGCTGATTATGATTCTTGGGACGGTTTTGTATACAGATCAGCACAAGATCAATCAAATGATAGTGACAAGGGTCAATATACTTCAGTAAGATTAGGTATCAATGTTGGTAGCTTTGACAAACGTACTGAACCACTTTATTGGTTGAATCCGTTAGATGGTGCTCTTAATGATGTTGCTGAACTTAAGCAAAGACCAAAATTTGACCTTACTGATACTGATGGTGACGGTGTGATCGATATGATCGATCAGGAGAAAGAATCTCCATCTGGAGCGGCTGTAGATACAAGAGGTATTACTTTGGATAGTGATAAAGACGGTATTGCTGATTACAAAGATGATGAGCCTTACTCTCCTCCTGGATACGAAGTTGACACTAGAGGTGTTGCAGTTATACCTGACAAACCGGTTACTGAGTCAAGATTAAATGAAGTATTGAAAAATGCTAAAAATGACTGGTGGTTGCCTATGATACATTTCGATTTGGATAAATATTATGTTAAACCAGAATTCTATCCTCAACTGAAATCAGTTGCTGAAGTAATGATGTCTCATCCTGATATGAAGATCGTTGCTACAGGTTTTACTGATACACGTCTAGGAGCTGATTATAATACAGTATTGTCATTTAACAGAGCTAAGGCTGCAGTTGATTACCTTGTAGGTACTTACAATATTCCAAGAGAAAGATTTGTTATCAACTATAATGGAATGGACGAGCCTATCATACCTAATCTTCCTACTTCACACAATATCACGAAGCAGAAAGAAATGCAACAATACATCAACCGTAGAGTTGAGTTTAGAGTAGCAACTCCTGAAGATAAAGATCAAGATGCTCCTACTGGACCGAATGCAGGACAAAACACTCCTGGTTCTTCTAGAAAAGGTGCCAAATATTCAGGTAATTCTAATTCAGGATATTAATCTGAATCAGATTATGATATAATAAAAAGGGAGTCTCATGGCTCCCTTTTTTTATTTAAACTACACCCTTTGTTTAATTTGATTTTACGCTTATATTTGAAAAAAAATAAAAATGTTCAAAGATATTGATCTGAAAGGCCACACAGTAATAGTTAGAGTTGATTTCAATGTACCTTTTGATGAAAATATGAAGGTGTCAGATGATACCAGAATTAAGGGTGCGATTCCAACTATTAAAGAATTGATTGATAGGAAAGCTAAAGTTATATTAATGAGCCATCTTGGAAGGCCCTTGAAAGACTTGAATGAAGACGGATCAGTTAAGAAAAAATACTCATTAGTCCATGTAGTAGATGCTCTAAAAAATAATCTGGGTATGGAAGTGACATTTATTGAAACTCCGGTTACAAATCCATCAATTTCTAAAGAGATAAGTGAGTCTAGCATTAAGAATGTTATACTTCTTGAAAATACCCGATATTATAAAGGAGAAGAAAAAGGTGATGAAGAGTTAGCAAAAACAATGGCTTCACTCGCTGATTTTTATGTCAATGATGCCTTTGGAGCTGCTCATAGAGAACATGCTTCTACTGCGACTATTGCCCGCCAATTCGATCCGACACATAAGTCTTTTGGACTTCTTATGGATAAGGAAGTAAGCAACATATCTAAAGTACTTGGCGATATTAACCGTCCTTTCTGTGCTATCGTAGGAGGCGCGAAGGTTTCTGATAAAATTGCACTCATAGAAAACCTGATGGATAAGGTCGATAAGATCATCATTGGTGGGGGAATGGCATTTACTTTCATAAAAGCTCAAGGAGGAAGTATAGGATCATCACTTTGTGAATTGGATAAGCTTGACTTGGCTTTGGAGTTATTTGCTAAAGCAAAAAGTAAAAATGTCGAGTTAATTCTTCCAGTAGACTCCAAAATCACTCAGGGTTTTAGCAATGATGGACTTGCAATTACCTGCGATATTGATAAAATTCAAGACGACTGGATGGGCTTAGATATAGGTGATGCTTCTATAGCTCTTTTTGAAAAGGCAATACTGGAAAGTAAAACTATCCTATGGAATGGACCAATGGGCGTTTTTGAATTTCCTAATTTTGCTAAAGGCACATTAGCCATAGCGAACGCCTTGGCTAGAGCTACTGACAAAGGAGCCTACACATTAGTAGGAGGAGGAGATTCAGTCGCTGCAATTACTCAGGCAAAACTTGAAGATGATGTGAGTTTTGTGTCCACGGGTGGTGGTGCCATGTTGGAAATGATCGAAGGAAAAGAATTGCCGGGCATTATTGCAATGGGACAGACGAATTAGTTATAGTGTAAATCAAAACAAGATTGGATACAACAAACGATTTGCAGAAAAACTTAATTAGCTGGAGAAGACACCTTCACCGACATCCGGAATTATCCTTTGAAGAAAAAAACACTTCACTTTTCATTCAGGAATGGTTGAGAGAAAGAGATATTCCATTCACTTCAGGATGGGCAGGTCATGGAATAGTTGCTTCAGTCATCATTGATAAAGATGATCCAAAGTTTTATGCATTCCGCGCTGACATGGACGCCTTACCTATCCAGGAAGAAAACCCCAGGGAATATTGCTCTCAAACTCCAGGAATAATGCACGCCTGCGGTCATGATGTGCACACGACATGTTTGCTTGGAGCTATTGAATTGATCCTGAATAACAAAGATCAATTAAAATCAAATTTAAAATTTATATTCCAACCTGGTGAAGAAAAACTCCCGGGTGGCGCATCCATCATGCTCAAAGAAGGTGCTATCGATGTAAATAATTGCAAAGGAATATTCGGTCTGCATGTCCAGCCATCAATGGAAGTCGGAACTGTCGGTTTTCACTCAGGAATTTATATGGCTTCTTCAGATGAATTATACATTACTGTTAAAGGCAAAGGCGGACATGGTGCAATGCCACAGGACACGATCGATCCAATTTACATAGCATCCTCCATTATCATTGGCTTGCAGGAGATCATCAGTAGAAAAAGTCATCCAGCTTCTCCTTCCATTCTTACTATTGGTAAAATAAATAGTGTAGGCGGCGCTACGAATATCATACCCTCAGAAGTTAAACTAGAAGGCACTTTTCGGGCTATGGATGAAGCATGGAGAAAGAGAGCACATTTACTTATCAGAAAAACTTGCGAAGGAATAGCTGAAAGCTTCGGAGGTAGTGCGGAGGTTGATATTGTCCATGGATACCCTGTCCTGATCAATGATGAACATCTGGTCCAATCAGCAAAACAAATCGCTAGTCAGATTCTTGGAACAGAAAATGTGATAAACCTTGATATCAGAATGACTTCTGAAGATTTTGCTTGGTATACTCAGCAAATCCCGGGATGCTTTTTTAGATTGGGAACTGGAAATTCATCTAAGGGCATTACAAGTGGCGTACATACAGCCACTTTCGATGTTGATGAGGATTGTCTTATGATTGGTGCCAATACGCTTTCACTGATAGCTTTGAGCCTGAGTAGTGAATGTTGAAATTATAATTTTATAATTTTCTCCTCTTCACCTCACTATCGATGTACTGAAATTCCCTGCTCATGTCACCTGTGACCGAAGTATTCTCTTGTGCCCTCCGCATTAAATAGGGCATCACATCTTTCAATGGTCCATATGGCATGTATTTGGCAGTAGTAATGCCGGCATCAGCCAGATTAAAGGTAAGATGATCACTCATGCCGTATAATTGGCTTGTCATCACGTGTGGATGATCCCCTGATATACCCTTGTCCATTAAAAGCGAAGAATAAAGTGCTGAAGACTCAGCATTGTGCGTTGCGCAGCAAAAAGCAATTTCTTTAATGTTTTCAACACAGTAGATGATTGCTGCATTATAATCTCTATCGCAATCCACTTTAGAGTCTTGAATTGGAGATGGTAAGCCTAGTTTTGTCGCCCTGTTTCTTTCTTTTTCCATATAAGCCCCACGAACTGCTTTTGCACCAAGAATATAACCTTCCCTTTTGGCCTTTTCATGGGACTTCTTTAAAAAGTCTAAACTTACCTTGCGATACATTTGAAAAGTATTGTATACTACAGGCTTTTCTTTGTTATATCTTGCCATCATCTTATCCGTAATTTCATCAACTGTGTCCTGGATCCAGGTTTCTTCAGCGTCAATAAAGATGCTCATGTTATGATTCTGAGCATTGTGACAAATAGAATCAATCCTTTTGATTAGGTGATTAAATTCATCCTCTTCATTCGAATTTAGTTGCTCCTTCCTATCCATTTTCTCGAGTAATTCAAATCTGCCCAATCCGGTTAGCTTAGCACTTACTGTTGTAATATTAGGTTGTGTGGCAGCAAACTCGATAGAACGAATAGTGTGGTTCATCGTTAGATTAAAGTCTTCCTCAGAGTTTTTTGCCTCAGCTCCATAGTCCAGGATGGTGTAAACCCCTTTTGAAGCAAGTTTCTCAACTGCAGGCACACACTCCAAAAGTGTTCGACCACCGCAAAATTGAGCGAATAATGTATTTTTAAGTATTAATTGAGTAAAAGGAAAATTGACCTTCATGGCCCACATTCCAAGTTTTGTTCCTAAACTTACCAGCCAAGGTCTATTCATCTTGTCAAATAACCAGTGCATTCTTTTTAGTTCTGCATTCGTCTTAGTTGCAAATGCGATCTCTGTATTTGTAAAATCCGGTTGGCTTCTCTTCATTCCATTTATATTAAATTCATTTCTCAAATGAAATTCAAATATAGATAAGATATCAAACAGTTACTACAAAAATAACCGTTGACTTATTCAATTTAAAATTGTGGAAAATTTATATGTTTAATTTTAAATATTAAACAACGAAATATCTTTATGTTTAATCGCCTTGGTAGGTATTTCGACGACCATAATTGTTCCATTGCCAGGTGTTGAATCTACACTGAATTTACCCTTGAGGTATTGTGCCCTATATTCTACATTTTTAAGTCCCATGCCTTGATACTGAGTTTGATTATATGCAAATCCTTCGCCATCGTCCTCCACGGTAATCATCATGAGGTCTTCCAGGTAGTTGATCTGAATAATGATCTCCTGTGCTTTGGCATGTTTTATACTATTATTGACCAATTCTTGTACGATCCGGAACACAAATAGATCCAAGTCTTTATCCGAAATTCTATTTATCCCAAATGCCTGATATATGACAGTCGGTCCACCATCGAATGTATATTTCTCTATCAATTCTTCTAAAGCAGTATGAAGGCCGTATTTAGAAAGTGTAATGGGCATCATATCTCGTGAGATCTTTCTCACTTCTTCGCATGCATCGTCGATCATCTCCTTGGCCTTTTTCATAGCAGGGCTGATTCCGTTTATTTCCTTGCCTTGACTTGCACTCATCTGGAGCTTTATCGTACTTAACATTGCACCCAAACTGTCATGCAGGTCTTTCCCAATCCTGTTTCTTTCAGCCTCCTGACCCATTAGCATCGACTCCATCGCTTTGATCTGACTATCTTTTTCTATTTCTTTGAGTTGTTGATCCTGGAGCTCGTTGCGCTGTTGGCTTATGATTTGATTGGTTTTAAAGCGGTTTGTATAATTACGGTAAGTCAAATATACAGCGAGGATCGTGGCAAGAAATGCAAAGATCAATATATATATCATTACCCGCTGTTGCTTTCCGTTCAAGGTTTTCAGCTCATTTTCATTCTCAAGTTGTTTGATGACTAGATCTTTATTCTCGGAGTCGAATTTTTGGGCAATCTCCTGGCTTGACTTTAAGATCTCTGTATTCTTGACATTATTGACTACAGTCATATACTTCTCAAGTACACTTATTACCTTTTCTTTACTTCCTGTTTCAATATAAACTAACGATAAAATCTTGTACAATTCAGGTAAGTCTTGTTCCTTTCCCTGTTTTAGAAGGCCAGATTCTGCTCTTTCCAGATACAATTCTGCATTACGAAAGTCCTTTTTTTCGAAATAGATCTTTCCTAAATAAAAATCATTGAAAGCATTGGTGCTGTCTTTAAGGAAAGATTCAGCTAGTTTTTGATTTCGGAAGGCGATCTTTAATGCTCTGTCATAATTTTTCTCCTTAAGATCATTTTGGATCAGGTTGTTATTATTTTGCATAATAAGATTGGTATCTCGGAGGATATCATTTGCTATTTCAAGCGTCTTAATATAACATAGTCTGGCATCAACATGCTGATTGTCATTAGTGTATGCCAATCCAAGTTGATTCATGGCAATGGCATATGGCCTGTACATCTTATTTTCAAGGTAAAAATCCGTTGCTTCCTTCAGATTATTAATAGCAAACTTGTAATTGTATAAATTGAGATAGAGAACGCCCAGCTTTTCAAGCATGGCATAATATTCTACATCTTTTCCAAGTGTTTTATAAATCGCAGAACTTTTTTGATAGTAACTAACTGCACTATCCGGTCTTGATTCGACCTCATATGCTTCAGCTAGCTTTTTAAAAAGAATTGCTGCCTGTTCGTTTTGGGAATTCTTAACCTTCTTAATTGAAACGATTAATTCATTTTTAATCGAATCGGTATTATTAACTGGTAAGGCATTTTGACTCAAAACGCACCATGGTATGCAGAAGGATAAAATTATCAGAACACTTATTGTCCTCATTTTATTTTTTTGTAATGTAAATCAAACTTAATATTCAAAAGATGGGGCGTAATAGAAAGAGTGAATATTAATTCGCTAAACAAGGCTATTCTCGAGCGCCACTCTGACCAGACCGGCACTGTTTCTTACCCCAAGTTTTGACATTAGGTTACTTCTGTGTGTCTCTACTGTGTGCAAACTTATAAATAACATATTGGCGATCTCCTGAGCTGTATGCTCCTTGATGATAAGGCCAAGGATCTCTTTCTCTCGCTTGGAGATCTTTACTTGAAGGATGTCCATGTTATTGCCCTGATTTTTCTTTGCGAAACTGTTCATCATGGTCTGGGTCACTGACTGGCTATAGTATTGACTGCCATTAAACACGGTCTGCATGGCCTGGACCAACTCTTCGTGATCTGTATTTTTCAGCACATAGCCGGATGCACCTTCTTTTAACACTTCTTTGATATACTCGGCATTATTGTACATGCTCAATATCAATATCTTGATAGCTGGATACTTTTTCTTGATTTGCTTAGTCAATTCCAGTCCATTCAGGTTGGGTAGATTTATATCAAGTAAAATAATGTCTATATTGGGATTCTTCTCAATAGCGCCCATGACATCCTGCCCATCGAAAATTGTCTCAACTATTTTTATCTCAGCTGAATTGGAGAAAATAGCCTGAACACCTTCCACAAACATCTTGTGATCATCTACGATCATTACCTGAATCTTAGGCTTCGCCATGTAAATTTATATATTAATAAGTTGTGTAAATAAAGTTCGAATGAGCTTAATGAATGGCAATTTACGGTCTTTTTTGATTTATTATATATATTTTTCCTTAATTTATTCTACTTTCGCAGTTGATAACGCACTTTCATGAGTAATATTGTAGCTATAGTAGGCAGGCCGAATGTCGGTAAATCCACTCTTTTTAACAGACTGATCGGTAAGAAACAGGCCATCATAGACGATGTGAGTGGTGTCACGAGAGATCGGCAATATGGCGAAGCTGATTGGAATGGTAAGTCTTTTATCGTCGTAGATACTGGAGGTTTCGTTCAAGGAAGTGATGATGTTTTCGAAAAAGCCATCCGCGACCAAGTCCATATCGCCATAGAAGAAGCAGGAGCGATCATTTTTATGGTAGATTTTGAAACAGGTGAAACCGACCTGGATAGTAAAGTAGCCAAGATGCTGCGCCAATCCAATAAGAATGTCATCTTAGTCGTAAATAAGATAGACAATGCCGCCAGATTCATTGAAGCACAGGAATTCTGGGGTATGGGATTCAAGCATACGCACTTCCTTTCTTCCATCTCAGGTAGTGGTACAGGGGAGATCCTTGATGATCTGATGCCGATGATCACTGACCCGGAGACCTTGAACACGGACCTTCCTAAGATCGCAATTATTGGACAACCAAATGTAGGTAAATCATCCTATACCAACGTTTTATTAGGTGAAGAACGCAATATTGTGACGGACATCGCCGGAACTACGCGTGATTCGATCCACACCCGCTATAATTTATTCAACAAAGAATTTTATATCATAGATACTGCCGGTATCAGAAAGAAACAAAAGGTCAATGAGGATCTGGAGTTCTATTCTGTGATGCGCGCCATTCGAGCTATAGAAGAGGCTGACGTTTGTGCTTTATTGATAGATGCACAGACAGGTATCGAGGCACAGGATATGAGTATATTCCGGTTAGTCCAAAAAAGAAATAAAGGTATCGCCATATTTGTCAATAAATGGGATCTCGTAGATAAAGAAACCAATACTGCACGTGATTTTGAAGCTGAAGTAAAAGAACGATTGGCACCATTTAATGATGTTCCCGTCATTTTCATATCAGCTTTGGAAAAGACAAGGATCTTCAAGTCTATCGAAGTGCTCTTGGACATATATGAGAATAAGCAGAAAAAGATCATGACGTCCAAACTCAACGATGTCATGTTGCCAATTATTGAAAAGACGCCACCACCTTCTTACAGAGGTAAGATGATCAAGATCAAATACATCACACAACTGCACGCATCTCACCCTGTGTTTGGATTTTTCTGCAACTATCCGGATCACATATTGGAAAGTTACAAGCAGTTTTTGGAGAATCAAATGCGTAAGAACTTTGACTTCAGTGGTGTTAAGATCAGCATTGTATTTAAAGAGAAATAACATGCTTTTTTCAACCACTGACATAGAAGGAGTCCTGATATATGAGCCGAAGGTAATCAATGATGAACGGGGATACTTTTTCGAAAGCTTCAGGTCGAGTTATTTCGAAGATTTGGGCATCACAAGACCTTTTATACAAGACAATCAGGCTTTTTCAACCAAAGGGGCATTAAGAGGACTACACTATCAGACAGGAGCATATGCACAAGCAAAACTAGTTAGAGTTTTACTGGGTGAAGTGCTGGATGTGGTAGTAGATATCAGGCCGGAATCAAAGACATTTGGCCAGCATTATAAAATCATTTTATCAGGAGATAATCATAAGCAGTTATATGTTCCAAGAGGCTTTGCTCACGGTTACCTTGTCTTGTCAGAAAATGCCATCTTCTGTTATAAATGTGATAATTATTACAGCAAATCGCACGAAGGAGGGCTAAGATACGACGATCCAAATGTGGGCATAGATTGGGGCTTTCCTGCTAATGAATTAAATGTGAGTGAGAAGGATCTGATTTTACCCACTTTAGGAACACATATTTCAATAGATCAATAAAACAACGATAAACTTCAATACATGGCAACAATAGGTGTCACCGGTGCAGCAGGACAATTAGGACAGGAACTTGCCCTGCTTTCTCAATATTACCCGAAACATGATTTTGTGTTTTTCGATTCTGAAGAACTCGACATCACTGACTGGCTTCAGCTGGATGATGAACTTGAAGAATATGATCTGGACTTCATGATTAATTGCGCAGCTTACACCAAGGTCGATCTGGCAGAAACAGAATCAGAAAAAGCATATCTAGTCAATCAGGAAGGCCCAAAAAACTTAGCTAAATACTGCGAAGAAAATGACATTACGCTCGTGCATTTTTCATCAGATTACGTATATCACAATGACTTTGGTCGCCCGCTGAAAGAAGAAGATGTTACGTCACCAAAAGGTGTATATGCTAAGTCAAAGCTGGCAGGGGAGGAGGAGATCCGAAAAATGTGTGACAATCATTTGATCTTCCGGACATCATGGGTGTATTCGAGCTTCGGTACTAATTTCGTCAAGAATATCCTGAATGCGACCAATAGCAAAACGGAGTTTAATGTAGTTTTTGATCAAATTGGTTGCCCGACATATGCGAGGGATCTTGCAGACAGGGTATTGAAGATAGTCGATGGCATATCAAATAAATTATACAACATCGAAGAGGTAAGAGGTACTTACAATATTGCCAATAGTGGCGTGACGAGCTGGTATGACTTCACCAAACAAATATTCCACTTAGAAGGAAAGAGCTGTACAGTTCATCCTATTTTGTCTGCTTCATACCAGGCTGCTGCAGAGCGTCCGGCTTATTCGGTGTTCGATCAGACAAAGTTGAAAGAGCGTTTCAACCTTGAAATGCCTTATTGGTCAGCCAGTTTGCACAAATGTTTAAAAGCATTAAAGGAAGATTAAATGGTCATCGTTTGTTTCGGTCCGGGCCCTGTATTTAAAGGTGGAATAGCCAATTACAATACATCGCTTGCAAAGGCTTTTGATAAAAGGAGTGATTGTGAAGTGCACATTGTCTCGTGGACGCAGCAGTATCCTGCTATTATCCCAAGAGAATTCAAAGATCTTGCAAGTAAAAAAGATCAATTGGAAGGTACTAATATCAAGGTACATTACCTGACCAATTACAACAATCCGTTGACCTGGACCAATACTGCGAATGAGATCATCAAACTAAAACCTGATGTGGTTATATTTCAATGGGCGATAGCGATTCAGGGGCTCCCACTTGGTTTTATAGCAAAAAAATTAAATAAAGCCGGCGTTAAAACCGTGTTTGATCTGCACTTTGTAATTCAGAAAGAGCATAGTTCGATCGATAAAAGATTCACAAAATTTGCGTTAAAAAATGGTAAGAATTTCATCACCCATGCCCTCAAAACATTCAATGAATTAAAGGAAGTTTTTCCCGAAACCAATTTTCAATTATTTGATAAAAATGAAGTTATTGAAACTGAAAAATTGAGATCGAATGGTCAATTACCTGTGATCAATTTATATCATCCGGTGTATGATATGTTCAAGCCGGTGCCGAATTATGACATCGAAACATTCAAGGCGGTGCATGGATTGAAAAAACATGTATTTCTATTTTTTGGATTTATTAGGAAATACAAAGGTCTTCATAACGTTATTCCTGCATTTAATTTATTGGCTCAAAAAAGAGATGATGTATCATTGATTATTTGCGGTGAATCCTTTTGGAAAACTTTGGATAAATCAAAATTATCGACTCGTATCAAAACAGGACTTTTCGGGTTGGCAAAAAAGATCTTCCTCAAAAAGTCAGATGACGAAAGTGAGTACAATCCACTTGCCTTAATTGAAGAATTAGGAATACAGGATAAAGTCGCTGTATTTAATTCGTTTGTACCAAATGAAGAAGTGCACAAATACTTCCAGGTGAGTGATGCTGTTATATTATTTTATGATTATGCCACGCCGTCCGGAGTAGAATCTATTGGTTACAACTTTCAGATGCCCATCCTTGCTACGCGTGTAGGACACTTTCCGGAGACAGTTGTCGATGGCTACAATGGTTACCTGGCCGCTTCTGATGATATCGAAGACATGGCTGCAACGATGGAGCGTTTTCTAGTGCATCCTATTGACAGGGCGAATGTGGCGGAGACGAGTAAGGATATGAGTTGGGAGAATTATGCGAAGAGGGTGGTGGAGTTGGTGTGAATCGACCTGGTTCATTTAAGATTTTAATTTCTAAAAAACTAATATTTTTCTCCAAATTCTTTAAATACCCAAACATAAATATAAAAACAAAATAAAGTTAGAACTTCCCCTCTTGAGGGGTGGCCAAAGGCCGGGGTGTCAATAACAATTTATATAATTAAGAACAAGTTGGATTTATTAGAATAATTACAATTGGTAGTATTGACAAACATGGTAATATATTATTAGGTATTAGTTATACATTTCTTCTTTCTTCAAGACATAATCGTTGAAAAGTTAGTTTCCAGCACTTTTGAAAGCTGAGTAATATAGACAGCCCACATAGCCGTCTCCCCCATCTCCATCCTTTGTAAAGCTGATTTTGAGATGTGCAACTTGCTGCTTAACTGCTCGAGTGACCATCCTTTTTCTTTTCATAGTTGGCGTATTTTGGCTCCTATTTTTTTGTTCATAATTTGTTTGAAGATTATATATTGTAAAGTATAATGTAGGCTAAGTGTGGTGTTGCTGCAAATATAAGCGATAATATTTGAGAATATGCCATATTATTTATAACTATTTTTTCAAATTTCCCAATAATAAGGAAATTTATTTGTAAGAAAAGAAATACCTTAGCGTTATAGAAAGGAAATCATCAAGGATTTCAAACACTTAAACTAAAAGATATTAAATTGATAATCATTTTTGATTGGCAAGTCACATGTATTATATGGTAATTCCATCAATGCCAACTTGAAACTTTTGCTAAGGTGGAGTGTGAATGTAACGGATAGTTTATTTAATTAAATTTTATAAAAATGAAAACAATTATTTTATGAGTTTTAGATCCTTTGCAAGAATTTTCTACATTCAATCTAAAAGATATTTCTGGAGGAAGAAGTGTTGTTTGGAGGGATGGTTCCTCAGCCTCTTATTTGGGCAGAACTTCAAGTATTGATGAAGAGCAAGTTACCACTTACTCCTCACTTCAAGAAGCTTATGATGAAGGCTGTGGAGGGCCATAATAGCAAAATGGTTGTACTGGTGGAGTATACGACTGTGGTGATGGAACACCATTATTTTAGAATATTTTTCTATATTATTCTATTTTCTGTGACAAGTATCAATTGCTGGTCACAGAATTTTACGAATTATTATAACGATAGAAATGAAGCTATTCATAATTATTATGAAGGGAAATTAGAAAAAGCCGATAGTCTTCTTACGGTAGCATTTAAAAAAGTTAAACCGTTAGGTAAAGACGTATATTTTGCAGCAGTTGTAAGTGCTAAAATGAAAAATATACAAAAAACAAGAGATTTGCTAAAATTTTCTTGTGTACTTAATGGTATTTCATTGAAATGGTTAAAGGAAGATTCTGCAATTTTTAGTAATGTTTTTACAAATTTTGAATTTAATAGATTATTAGATACAATTGTAATAACTACCAATTTAAATTATTATTTGTATGAAAATAGTAAATTTAATACGATGAATTACAATTTTTTTGATTCTCTTTTATTTATGGACCAAAAATATCGAAGCGATTTTAAAGATTCCACAAATATAACAGAGGAGCAAAAATTGAAGTTGATGAAAGTAAATGATGACATAGTTCAAAAAAAGTTGATGGATTATGTTGAAGAATATGGGTGGCCAGACTATTCTGAATTATTAACTACTATTCTTATTCATTTTTCAGAAGAAAATTACTTAAAATATAAAACTATTCTTTTGCGTGAAGTGAAAATAGGTCATCTGGACCCTTTTTGGTATGCCAGAATGTGCGATAGATTGGAAAAGATACTTTATAACAACGATTGTACTTATGGTATATGGACGAAATCCAAATGTGGTAAAGATATAATAAGAACGAATAGATTGCAAATTGGATTGAGCCTTTATTATGAGGGGCCGTTTAGGACATTCAAATTAGTTAAGAAATGATCTTAATATGTGCAAATAAAGATGACTATAATATAAAACAGGTTTGTGAATGGTTGCTTTACCTAGGTCATAAATTTATTTTGTTGTTTAAAGGAGAAGATCATATTAAAATTATCAAAATAAGCATTCACGAAGGTACTTTTGTTTTTCAAATAAATAACAGCAAGGTATCAACGTCTATATCTGCAATTAAAAGACCTCATAAAAAGTATTTCAGTAAATCACTATATTCAACTACTTACAGATGTTAAAAAAAATTCTAATAAACGATACCTGGCATTTTAGTGAATTTACTAACTATACACAAAAACTCATAAAAAAATTTGGCATGTAAATTGTATAATACGTAAATTAAAGAAAGTTAGGGTTTAACATCTAACATTTTTATTTCAATCCAAATTTAACCCAAAAAGAGGGGAAATTGACTGCCGAAACTTGAATAAATAACTTTATACCCTTTAATGAATTATTTTCAAAAGTATCAACAATGCTGATCTCCCTTTTAAATTCTATATTAATTACATTCATGTTGACTTTTTCGGAAAGCAAAGAGAGTGATTACTTCTACTTAATAAATAAAGCAGAGATTGCTATTTGTGATGGTCAATTAGTTGATGCATATAAATACTACAATCAGGCAAATGAAATCCACCAATTATTTACAAGGGATCTATACAATAATTGGCTTCTTGAAGTGAAATTAGGTAAAAACCTTGAAGGTAAAAAGTCACTAAACGTTTTGCTTCAGACAGTGGATAAAAACATCTTTTTAATTAATAAGAGGATGAAATTTGTATGGGAAATTCCCTATTGGAAAAATTACAGAGATTCAATACAGCTGATCATCTTGGAAGTTGATCGTTTGGCTTTGGAAGTTGAAGAATTAATGATAAGTGATCAGGCTATTCGTCAGGGTAATCTGGCATACCAAAATGATTCTATTAATACATTAATTAAAAAGGTAGATTCAATAAATTTAATGAAGCTGATAACTCTATATGGCAAATATTCTTATCCTCACGATGATTCTATTGGGAGCAATAGTCCTTGGGGTGATCTTCCAGGACATATTATTTTGATTCACAATTATCAGTGGCGCAGGGACTGGATGGATAAGGTGTTGGAAAGGAAAATTTCTGAAGGTAAGTTGGATCCAAGGCGTTTTGTTCCGGTTAATGGTCGTTTGAATAAATATTATGCAAGTCAATTTCTAAGAATAACTGGGAATGACACTCTAGCATTCATGATAAAAATGGATGACATATCCTTGAAAAGCGATATTGATAGTGCCAGAGCAAAATTTAACCTTGAAACTACCGATGAAAACAGGAAAAAAATCAGTTTTAATTTGGTGAATATTGAATATGCTTTTTACAATCAGAATGAGGTGCCTTGGATACCGGAAGAAATCATGCCGGAATTAAGACCATATGTTATTGAATTGCCTGCAGCAAATGGACGATAATTGAAGGCATGTCTGCCATTATGGAGTGTTTTCTTGAGTATCCGATCGACAGGGCTAATTTGGCACAGACGAGTAAGGATATTCACGATTGGAAAATTTTTGGAGGAGAGTGGATGGATTGGTTTTATTTTTATCTTTACTTTATCCAATCATATTTTCTTCTAATTCCTAGTAAATCAGCAAAATACAATGAGAGCATATACTTTTACTTCAGTTATAATTTTGTATTTTACAATCAATGGTTATACACAAGGGCCGATATGCAATAACTATGAGAACTTTTGGAAAGGAGAATCTTGTTTTTACAATGATCAAAAAGATAGTGCGATAATATACTATAGTAAAGCTTATAATAATTCTCGGTTTGGAAATGTTGCTAATAGCCTGAATACAATTTCTAAAGCAGTTGAATGTGATAGTTTTGATTTTGCAAAAAAGGTGCTGAAAGTCAGTCTAATAAAAGGACTTTTGGATACGAGTTATTATGCAAAATATTTTAAAGAGCATCCTGAAGTGGGTTTAAGTACCATTTTTGATGTTGTCCCAAGAGATGAATATTTTAGTATTAGTAAAAACTATAATGAAAATTTAAATTTTGTTTATATCAAAGTGCTGACAGATCTGGTTTCTTTGGATCAGAAAATAAGAGAAAGCCGGGATGAATTTGATAAATATTCGAAAATTGTAGGTGCTTTAACATTTGATGCGATTTTGAAATTAATAAAGTTTAATGGTAATAAAATGCTGTCATATGAACAGTTAGGAATGGAGGGAAGTGATGCACTTAAAACTTTACTAATTCATTTTGAATTGGATCAATTGCTGGCTATTTCACCTTTTATAATAAAGGCTATCAAGAATGGAGAATTTTGGGCGAATGAAAATTACCTGTATCAATTGGAACGCTCCAGTATTGACGAGAATGTCCTTTTAAAAATGAATTCTCAGCGAGATTCAATCATAACTTATGGTCATAATAACTTAATGGACCAATCTCTTAAAATTTATTACAGCAATTATGGAACATTGGATTATTACATCGATCAGAAAGTAGGTGGAGTGTGGTGGCCTTTAAATCCTGATGTTGACCGGGAGGAGGTTGATATTTTAAGGAATAACCTTGGGCTTCAAACGTTGAATGAATTATTCATTTCAAAGCCATTTGTTAAGGTAATTTCTATTGAAGATTTTATTCGCTATTCAAAGCGGTAGCACTCAAAGCAATATCAAATTTTAATTTCAAGATCAATCTTCTTATTGCATAATTTTATTTATCTTTGAGGAAATTCACTTCACCATGGATAACCCAAAGCTTGGTCGCTATATAGACCCACTAACCGACTTCGGATTTAAGTATTTATTTAGTAATGAGCCACACAAGGATTTGCTCATAAGTTTTCTCAATAGTGTCTTTCAGGGTAGGAAAATAATCAAGGACCTCAAAATAGGAGCAACAGAACAAATTGCCGACTTCTCCAAACATCGCGGTGTGACGGTTGATTTGTATTGTACCGGGAAGGATGGAGAGCGGTTTATAATTGAAATGCAAAGAGGCAGTCAGGAATACTTTAAGGACAGGAGTATTTATTATACATCGCGGGTTATCAATCGGCTAGTTGGCAAAAAGCGCAAATGGAATTACGAATTACCGGAAGTATATTTTATTGGAATCATGGATTTTCGGTTCAATGATAACCCAGATAGAAATTACTTTCATGATATACACTTGACAGACAGGACGAGTGGGCAAGAATTTTATGAAAAGTTGGGCTACATTTACATAGAATTGCCTAATTTTGACAAAGAATTTACGACAACCGATCGTATTGAAGATATTTCGGAACTTGATAAGTGGATATATGTGTTGAAACATTTGAGCCACTTGAATAAGGCTCCGGGATTTTTAAACAAACTGATATTTAAGAAGTTATACGATACGGAATTGTATATTTTATCAATATATTTCCGTATAATACCGAGCTGAAAGTCGTTTGTCCATTTTAATGGACTATTACGAATTTCTATTCGGTGTTATTTAAGATAGCAGAGATTGTAAATTTAAAAAATGAAGAACTCATGAGTTACGAATCAAGCCGGAAGGCACAATGGGATTATGACAATTCAATAGCTTATGCTGAAAAGAAGGCTACGGAGAGAGGAATGGAGAGAGGAATCGAGAAAGCGAATGCAGCAGTAGTAAAAAATATGATTCAAAAATCTGGCCTATCTAATGAGCAGATCTCAGAAATTGTGGAAATAAGTATTGAGTATGTTCAGAAAATTCGAGAAGAACTGGGGAGACAGGATTAAAATAGTATTATAGTTAACCAGTATTAAGGATCATTGTATTCAAAAGAATCGTTCGGTATTAATAATGAATTGAATAAGAAGAGTATATCGTTGATGATGGCACAATGGGATTACGACAATTCAATAGCTTATGCTGAAAAGAAGGCATTAATTAAAAGCAGGGAAGAAGGATTTCATGAAGCAAAATTAAGTTTTGTAAAAAGTATGATTTTGAAATTAAACTTTTCAGATGAGCAGATCGCCAAGTCTTTGGATATAAGTCTAGAGTTTGTTCAAAAAATTAGAGCGGAATTAAGGAGAAAGGAATGAACAGTAATATAGTATTATAGTTAACCAGTGTCATATTTTTTGTGTCCTAGAAGTTTTAATAATGGTGAAATGAAAATTAAGATTATATCGAGTCAGGTGGCAGAATGGTATTATGAAACTTCTAAAGCTTATGCTGAAAGGAAGGCGTATGAAAGAGGATTTTCAATTGGATTTGAGGAGGGTTTCAGAAGAGCGAAAACTAGCATGGTCAAAAATATGATTATGAAATTTGACTTTTCAGATAGGAATATAGTTGATATAGCCGAAGTAAGCATGGAGTTTGTTCAAAAAATTAGAGCGGAATTGAATAAATAAAAATCCTCCATTCTATATAGAAAAATTATGAATCAGATCATGCTCAAACTTCTACTTAGCATATTCTTTCTATCAATTTTCTCGGTTATGTGCTCAGCCCAGGAATTCAAATTGGATTCTACAAATTCTTTCCTTATGTAAACGATTTTGATGGTCTGCAAGGGATTTCCATTAAAAAAATACAAAAAACTATCAATTATAATCCTTAAGCTTCTAAGTTGATTATGTCATTGATAATCAATTGTATAAATGTATAATTATTAATATATACATTAATCTAAAACATTGATTGTTAAACATTTAAATCAATTTTCCATTTGCTTCAATTTATTAAAATGGTTTCATTTGCTAGGCTCAACCATCGAAGTTTCCTTCTGACTTCTGATTTCTGACTTCTGACTTCTACCTTAGATTGAGTAATAGCAAGACTTTTAGAATATATTTATAACACCGAAACTTTAGTTATAATCCATTCATTCCTTCGAAAAAGTGTTCACAATTACATTTATTCATTTGAAAAAGTGTGGCGAAACACATTTATTCGTTTGAAAAAGTGTATTTTTGCCTTTTTAATGCAATATTCAGCGAATTTCATGAAGAGATATTTATTTCAAAAATTGGTGGATTGGAAAAATTCAACAAACAGAAAACCATTAATCATTCAAGGCGCAAGACAGGTTGGTAAAACATGGTTGATGAAGGAATTTGGACGTCAGGAATTCGAGCAAGTAGTGTATTTGAACTTTGAAAGCAGTGCCAGGTTAAAAGATTTGTTTATATCTGATTTCAATGTGGAGCGAATCCTCGCTGTTATTGAACTTGAAACTAATATTAGAGTTGAGCCTCACAATACATTATTGATTTTTGATGAAATACAGGAAGTTGAAAAAGGACTGACAGCTTTGAAATATTTTTATGAAAATGCACCTGAGTATTATATTATTTCAGCCGGGTCATTACTCGGCATATCATTGCAAAAAAACAATTCATTTCCTGTTGGGAAGGTTGATTTCATGAAGCTTTTCCCTATGAGCTTTTTTGAATTTCTTAAAAATATTGGAGAACAAAGACTTTTGGATATTCTGATACTAAAGAAATGGAACATTATAGCCTCTTTTCATGAAAAATTGGTGAAGTTGTTAAGATTGTATTATTTCATAGGAGGAATGCCGGAAGCAGTTTCGAATTATATTAAATATAAAAATCTAGATGATGTAAGGGCCATTCAAAAAACCATATTAATAGGCTACCAAAATGATTTTGCAAAATATGCTCCAATAGAAATTGTACCAAAAATACGGCTGGTTTGGAATGCACTATTAAGCCAATTGGCTAAGGAGAACAAAAAATTTATATATGGACAAATAAGAAAAGGATCAAGGGCAAAGGATTTTGAAACTGCCATCAATTGGCTTGTCGATGCAGGATTGATAATGAAAGTGTCACGAGTTGAAAAACCTACAATACCATTAAATGCTTATGCGGACTATGATTCATTCAAATTATATATGCTGGATGTAGGGTTATTAAATGCCGCCGCGAATCTGGACAAACAGATTCTACTCGAAAAAAATAATATACTTACAGAATTTAAAGGAGCTTTGACTGAACAATACGTATGTCAGCAACTAAACAATAAAATAGACATATATTATTGGACAGCTGCCAATGCGACTTCTGAAATTGATGTTGTATTGCAACAAAGCAACGAAATAATTCCGGTGGAGGTAAAAGCAGAAGAAAACCTAAAGGCTAAGAGTTTGAAAGTATTTGTCGAGAGATATCAAACCCAAAATGCCATAAGAACTTCGATGAGTCCCTATAGGAAGGAAGATTGGCTTACAAATATTCCATTATATTCAATTGAATTAATAGTAGAAAACTAGAATTTGGGAAAGATAATTATGTGTGTATTACTAATTGCACAACAACTTACATATTTTATAAAAAGATGGATACTAATATAGTGGTTGATTTTTATTTAGTAGATTCCTCCCTTCGGTCGGAATGACAGAATCCTTGTCCTGAGGGGGTATAAAATGGGGTGGCGCAGCCACCCCATTTTATACCCCCATCCCATCGACATAACGTCATTCCGAGCGAAGCGAGGAATCTTTATGTGCTAAGTCTTTTCTTTTTCGGCTTTGTGCAATTTGATATGCACGATAATTATTCAATTAATTATATGTTTTAATTATTTAGTAACTTGGTCAACCAAACATCAAACTACTATGAAAATACTAATATCATTATTCCTGATTTATTTCAATCTTAGCCCGCTATTCTCCCAGCTCAATCCCAAACTCAACACTTACTACCAATCTCTATACACAGCAGAAGACTTTATCCTAACCAATCAGTTCGATAGCTCCATATATTATTATGAGAAGGCATTTGCAATGTTCCCGGAGAATTTTGTATCCGATCTGAACAACGCCCTCATCTGTGCCATTGAAGCTGACAGGTATGAACTGACAGGAAAGTACATTGTTGAATTATTGAAGCAGGGTGTTCCAAGAAGTTATTTTGAAAAGAAGCACTACTTCAGTAGGTTTGTAGATTCTCAGATTTTTGATGTTATGTATGAGCCATTTGAGACTAAGATTGATTCTTTCAAAATAAAATTGATTGATAGCATGTTGGTGACAGATCAATATCCTAGGGTGAATAATATGCCGGATTCAGCTATTCTGGCGATAGATATGATAAATGAAAAGATATTGGAAGACAAAATTTTTACTGATGGACTTCTTCCAAAATCTTATGAAGTTGGGGTGCAAATTTATGGGGACACTATCCTAGTTACACCAAATCTTCACATTTTAATGATTCACCAAGTCAGAGATGATCTTGAAAAATACGGTAAGTTTTATATTAATAACCTCGAGCACCATAACATAAATCCTTTAACATATTTTTCCCAAGCACAAACATTTGGGGAGAGAAGCGATACAACAAATTTGGGTTGTGAAGGAAGAATATTCGCAGTGATCGAATCATTCGGTGAGGATGCTTTCACATGTTGCTGCAATTTAAAAGATCAGGTCAATAAAAATCGGGCGAAATATTATCTGGAGGATCTTGACCGCGCAATAAAAAAATACAGATTCTCCAAAACAACTAAGTTGCCTTTCATGCTTCAAAAACATGTTTATGGAAAGTGGGAATTTCCCGATGATAAAAAACTTGAGGATGCTATTAATAAAAGACTTTCTGACCCGAATTATGTGAGGTTCTTGGAGGAGTAAGCTATACTCTGGGATCAAAAATTAAAGGAATGCTTTTAATTCAAGAATTTTTCATTCGTGAAAATTCGTGAAATTCCTGACAAAAACAAAATAGTAATTTAGTGGCATAATGCAATATTCGCCAACTTCTAAATTTGAGTGATAAAAGGCAATCAGCTTCTGCAATTTTATAACACTCATCAAGTAATTCATTTCTTTTTCTACTTTTGCACCAAATAAGCATTGATTTTACATTGTCTAAAAAAACTCTATGACCACATCGATTATCATAGCTGTATGTATCCTCATGCTTATAGCATATCTTTTCGACCTTAGTACTGCTAAGACAAAGATCCTATCTGTCATTTTATTATTGCTCTTGGGTTGGGCGATGCAGCAAGGTTGCTATCTTTTAGGAGTCGAAACACCCGATTTTTCATCTTTATTGCCGGTGATTGGTAATATAGGTTTATTGCTCATAGTATTAGAAGGTTCACTGGAACTAGAGTTTGACCGTTCCAAAATACCTTTGGTCAAGAAATCATTTTATTCATCAATTGTTCCTATCATTCTTTTAGCGCTGATTTTGACTGCTTTATTTAGTTATTATGGAAACAATGATTGGCGGGCATCCTTATTAAGTGCCATACCATTGTGTGTCATTAGTAGCGCGATAGCGATACCAACAGTTAGGTATTTTGATAAAGCATCCAGAGAATTTGTAGTCTATGAAAGCAGTTTTTCTGACATAATAGGTGTTTTGTTTTTCAATTTCGTAATATATAATGAGGTCATTGATGTATTTTCATTTTTGGATTTTGGAAAGGAGATACTGGTAATGTTGGTGCTTTCATTTGTGTTTACCATTCTGCTTGCATACTTGCTTAATAAGATCGAAAATCATGTGAAATTCACTCCGATGATTATCATCATCATCATGATCTACTTCATCTCTAAATATCTGCATCTGCCCGGCTTATTGTTTATACTCATTCTTGGATTATTTCTAGGTAATCTTGAAAGATTGGATTCTGTAAAATGGATACATAAGCTTAACCCTGAAATGCTGCACAATGAAGCTATGCGACTTAAAGAAATTGTTATCGAAGCAACATTTTTAGTGAGAGCATTTTTCTTTTTATTGTTTGGTTTTTTATTGGAAACAAAGGAAATATTGAATTTACAGACACTTCCATGGTCATTGTCAATCTTTGGATTAATTGTATTGATTCGATTTATGGTATTGAAAATTCTAAAAATACCAATTTCACCAGTGGGATTTATTGCACCACGTGGACTCATCACTATCCTATTATTTCTAAGTTTGCCAGCTAGTCAGGCAATTGGTATAGTGAATAAATCTCTGATTGTCCAGGTAATTATTTTTACTTCTTTATTCATGATGGTTGGTGCAATAAAAAGTGGGAAAATCGATAATTCTTCTGAAGAGAATATAGAAGAGCAATTGCAAGGTTAGACCTATAATATGATTGGTCTTTAAAGAGGGAGCAAACTAAATTCTAGGCCTTAGGCAAACCTTCTAATACTGTAAAGACGATGGCTAATCAAATCGGTATCCCTATTTAAAATTCCTTCTAGTATAAAACCATCTAGCCTCACGCAGCCACTGGCATGCCAGATCGAATCAGTCGATGAAAGTATTCCTACGTGCACGACCTTATTGTTTTCATTTGCGAAAAATGCAACATCACCTGCCCTATGACTTCCGAAAGTGATCAGATCACCAGCCATCTCTTGCTGAGAGGCATTTCTTGGAAGATCTATACTGAATGGTTTATGAATGAGTTGCATTAGTCCACTGCAATCCATGCCTAATATTGTTTTACCACCCCACAAATATGGCGCATTCTCAAACTTACTGACTAATTCAAGTATCTTGGATACTTCGTACATTTTCCTTTCTGCGGATTGATTTTTAATTATCGTTTTTTCAGCATTGCCAAGTTTTGAACCAAATGGTAAATATTTTAATCCATCTGATGTCTGCACAGGGGCTAAAAGGTCCATGAATAATAAGGATTTTGGTTCAGAAGCGATCACAAAATGTTTTTTATCTGTCCAGCCATCATATTTGTCATCTTCATTGCGGATGCGGATCCAATCCTTCTGGCCTAATTCCAGCACTGTTGCACTTTCTCCGTATAATATCTGACTTTCCAGTTCGGCGGTTTCAGAAGGATTGGCACGCAGTGGTGCCATCGGTGTATTGCATTGCAGCAGCATATCTGGAAGGAAGGATAGGTAGTTGGACATGATGATCATTTATTCAGTGTGCAAATTACGAAAAAATATAATTCTGGGACGCTGTGCGGAGCGCGCAGCGTCCCAATGGGTCATGACCCATTGGATGGAAGGATCCCTGCGGGGATCCTTCCAACTTCATGCGCTAGCGCATGAATGTCTCTGTGGGCTGATCCAACTGGTCCAATTGGTGCAATCACAACTGGTTAACTCTAATACTCTAATACTCTAATACTCTAATACTATCCACTCTAATACTTTATTCTAGCACACTTTTCTAAAATTTATATATATATTCTTACTTTATCGTACTACATTTGCAGGAAATATCCACAAGAAACAAATTACATGGCAGAAGTAAACGTTGAGACAGCTAAAAACCTGGGCTTAACCGCAGAAGAATTTGAAAAAATCATTGAAATAATGGGTCGTGAACCCAATTTTAATGAACTGAGTATTTACTCTGTCATGTGGTCAGAACATTGTTCTTACAAAAACTCTATCAAGTACCTCAAAACATTACCAAGAGAAGGCAAAAAATTACTTGTAGCAGCAGGGGAGGAGAATGCAGGTTTGGTGGACATCGGTGATGGACTTGCCTGTGCCTTCAAGATCGAAAGTCACAATCATCCTTCTGCCTTAGAACCTTATCAGGGTGCAGCTACAGGAGTAGGAGGTATTCACAGAGATATATTTACGATGGGCGCACGTCCTATTGCAGCGCTTAATTCATTGAGATTCGGAGATCTTTCATTGGCACATACCAGAAGATTAGTCAAAGGAGTGGTCCATGGCATCGGAGATTATGGCAACTGTCTGGGTGTTCCAACTATTGGTGGTGAGACTTACTTTCATCCATGCTATAATCAAAACATCCTTGTCAATGCCATGAGTATTGGGGTGATGAAGGCTGGAGATACTGTCTCAGCCATCGCGAAAGGGGCCGGTAATAGGGTATTTATAGTAGGTGCGGCTACAGGTAAGGACGGTATTCACGGAGCTACATTTGCTTCTGCAGACTTAACTGAAGATAGTGCAGAAGACCTTCCATCTGTACAGGTAGGTGATCCATTTCAGGAAAAATTATTATTAGAAGCATCTCTGGAAGCTATAGCCACAGGCGCTATGGTCGGAATGCAGGACATGGGTGCCGCAGGTATCATTTGTTCAACTTCGGAGATGAGTGCAAAAGGAGAAGCAGGAATGCGCATCGATCTATCAAAAGTGCCAAAGCGCCAACAAAATATGGCACCTTGGGAGTTATTGCTTTCTGAAAGTCAGGAAAGAATGTTGATCGTATGCAAACAAGGACAGGAAGCCATCTTGCAAGCTGTATTTGACAAATGGGATCTGCCTTGTGATGACATCGGTGAAGTTACTGACACAGGAATGCTTGAGTTTTTCATGGACGGCGAACTAGTAGCGGAAGTTAACGCATACAGTCTTGTCTTAGGCGGTGGTGCTCCGGTATATGACAGACCATATTCAAAACCTGACTACTTAAAGAAAAATACTGAATTTGATATTTCAAATATCCCTGAACCACAAGATCTTGTTGCCGTCGCCAAGCAAATGAGCTTGTTGCCAAATTTAGTTTCAAAGCATTGGATATCTGAGCAATACGATTCTATGGTTAGAACTAATACTATGGCCGTCGGAAGTAAGTCTGATGCAAGTGTTATTAGAATCAAAGATACTAGAAAAGCATTAGCTGCCACGATAGATTGCAACTCAACTTATGTATATAGTGATCCATATATCGGGTCCAAAATAGCCGTGATGGAAGCTGCACGAAATATCGTTTGCACAGGTGGCAAACCACTTGCCATCACGAATTGTCTGAACTTTGGTAACCCCTACAATGAAGGTGTTTATTACCAATTTGTAGAAGTGATCAGAGGTATGGGTGAAGCTTGCAGATTGTTAGATACTCCTGTGACTGGCGGGAATGTTAGTTTTTATAATCAATCAGTCATTGGAAATACTACCGAGCCTATTTATCCAACGCCATCTATTGGAATGGTCGGTATCATTGAAGATGTGGATCATTTTACCTCACTGGATTTCAAAAATGAAGGCGACGTTATCTATTTATTAGGAAATCAAAAGGAAGATATCAACTCTTCAGAATATCTTAGAGAAGTTCATGGTGTTCATTCATCCCCACCACCTCATTTCAATGAAGTGGAAGAAATGGCTTTGCAAGCGGCTGTAATTGAAATTATTGAAGGTGGATTAATTAATTCGGCACATGATACAGCTGACGGTGGATTATTTCAATCCTTATTAGAATCTTCATTTACTCATGATTTGGGCTTTGACATATCATTAACTGATGGGATTAGAATGGATGCTGCATTATTCGGAGAAGCCCAATCCCGCATTGTCTTAAGCTTAAATTCTGACAAATCATCTTCTATTGAAGAGATATGTCAAAGACATTCAGTTCCTTGTAGGAGGGTAGGGTCAGTAAGAAAAGATCATATGTCCATCAACAATATTAACTTTGGCACGTTGTCTGAATACAAAAAAACTTTTAATTCACGTTTGAAAGAACTGATTGAGCAATAAATAAAATCTAAAATTCAATTTCTATTACGATGCGTAAAAACATATTATTTTATTTTCTGGCATTTTCAATGACTCTTGTCGTAGGATGCGCGGCTATCAGTGCTACTAAAGGCTTCACGCTTACAGGAGAGATTAAGGATGCTGCTAATATGGAGGCTAGTCTCGATAAACTTGGGATGCAAAACAATGCTATTCCGGTAGCAAAAGCTAAAATTGATGCACAAGGAAAATTTACCATAACGAATGACGAGGTACTTACTCCCGGTGTTTATAAATTGACTATTGGTGCTAAGATTGCTCCAATCATACTAAATGGCAAGGAAAAGGAAGTGACGATCAAAGGTACACTTAATTCTTTTGACGACTTAAGTTTTACAATCACAGGAGCTAAGGGTTCAGAAGAGTTTGCAAATGCAATTAAAGGTCTAATGAACAAAACACTTGACGATGTAGCGGCTAAAAAAGCAATTGAAAATGCAACCAATCCTTATGCTGCGATGCAAATAGCTATGATCACGCTTAGAAAGCCTGCAGATGTAGAGACACATAAAGCTGTATTGGAAAGATTAAAAGCATTTGACCCAACTTCAGATTTTATAGGTGGCTACCAATCAATGATCAATCAATTGACTGCACCTCAGCAACAACCGGGCCAAGGAAGCGGCATAAGTGTCGGCCAAATGGCACCTGACATTAAATTGGCAAATCCTGAAGGAAAAGAGATCGCACTTTCTTCATTGAAGGGCAAAATCGTTCTGCTTGATTTCTGGGCGAGCTGGTGTGGACCTTGCCGTCAGGCGAATCCTCATGTAGTTGAGATATACAACAAATACAAAGATAAAGGATTTACTGTTTATAGTGTTTCTCTTGATGGAGTTGATGAGCGTAATAAAGCTCAAATGTCACCAGAACAGTATCAAGCACAAATGGATGCTTCTAAATCAAAATGGTTGGCCGCAATCACTCAGGATAAACTTGCCTGGACGAGTCATGTAAGTGATCTTAAGAAATGGGGAAGTTCTGCGGCACAACAATATGGTGTTAATTCCATACCACAAACCTTCCTGATTGGAAAAGATGGCAAGATCGTGGCAGTTAATCCAAGAAATACACTCGAAGAGGAATTACTCAAAGTCCTTTAAGACTTTCTGTATTTATTAAAAAAAAGCATCCTGCAACACAGGATGCTTTTTTTATTTGTAAATGCCTTTAGTGTTTTTCCTAAAATTGTTCAGAGATCATACTTTGATTTTAGGGTTGATGATTTATTAAACTTTTTATGGTTAGTGCTGGGTGGCAAGCTTCTTTCTAACTTTGCTTAGGAATTCAGGAGAAATACCGATGAATGATGCGATATAAATCTGAGGTATCCGATTAACAAATTTAGGATATGTATCCATGAAGTCCAGATATTTTTCAGTGGCAGATTTAGATAGAATTGTAATTAAACGATCCTGATATTTAGCTACATTATTTTGTAACATGATTCTAAATATCCTTTCAAATTTGGGTATTTGGACCAATAACTTTTCTTTAGAGGCAGAACTTAGTTCTAAAACAGTGCAGGGTTCTATTGTTTCCAAATAAATCTTTGTTGGTGTATGGTTTGTCGCACTATCTAAATCGCCAACCCAATAGTCTTCAATGGCAAGCATAAGTGTCACCTCAATACCTTGAGGGTCCACATAATACTTTCTTATACAGCCACTTACTATGAATGTCTCAAAAGTGCATATATCTCCTGGTTTTAGAAGAAAATGCCTTTTAGGCAGTTTTTTAAGGACAAGGAAAGATTTAAACTGACTAACCTCTTCATCTGTAAAGTGTACATTTTTTGAAATATTCTCTTCTATCAGTTTAAACATTTGCTGGGGTGTTTATTTATTAAAGAAATTAAATGTTGTTTGACATGACTCTCCCATTCAGTTTTTAGAATGCTAAAAACGATACTATCACGTCGCAATCCATCGGAAGTAATATAATTGCTTCTTAAAATGCCTTCTTCTGTACAACCAATTTTTTTCATAGCTGCTATACTTCTTGAATTTCTGCTATCTGCCATGAACTGTACTCTTTCGAATCCTAATGTATGAAAGGCAAATTCAAGTAAAAGATATTTACAGTTGACATTGATGCCTGTGCCTTGAAATTCTTTGCCATACCAGGTATAGCCAATTTGAGTCTTCTGATTCTGTACATCTATATCATAAAATCTTGTACTTCCTGCATAAGAATTGGTTAATTTGTCTATTACAATAAACGGAAGCTGAGTATTCGCACTTTTTCCCTCAAGAGCATTATTAATATAGTTGATTAAGGCGTCGCGACCATTAGCATGTACTAATGTAAATTTCCAAATATCCAATTCGTTTTCTGAAAAAGGGAGGAGTTGTTCGAAATCGTGCAATGACAATGGCTTGAGAATTACTCTTTCATTCTCGAGGATAGTATTTCCGACTTCAAAAAAATTTATTTTCAACTAAAAAGATGTACTGAATGCCTCTCAATTAAAATTCACCAAAAATTGAAAGAGCAAAAGTGTTTACAAAAATTTACAAAATTCTATTAACTGATGCAATATTAAATAAAATTATAAATTCAGGAAGAATTTTCCATATTAAATTTTAATAATTTTTAATATGTTTAGACTAAATTCCATTTCAATGTCTACACGATGTCTTTTTATACATTGTAGTTGAAATCATTTAATTGATCTCATGAACTTTACAGCTATTTGAATCGTTCAATTTCTATTGCGTATCGAATTATTGTGTTATATTTATTCAATAATTAGATTTAATCACATTCCTAATTAAATGATTTTGTCCAGATATTATTTTATCGTTTCAATGATTATTATTTTGGCCGGGACTATTGTCGGTCAGGAATCGATTCAATCGACCTTTGTTTTGCCTCAGACAAAAGGAGTTATATATAATCGTGAACACAATATAGATCTGCGTATCAACACAAACGGATATACTTTAGGATTGACAAAAGGCAAGATCAAAACATTCTACAAAACTAGTACCTTCTTTTTTGATATAACTCTTCACAAAGACCCGCGAGAGAATCGCCAGAACAATAAAGTGATTTTCGCTAGAACCAATGAAACCTCTACTCCATTTGTTTACGGAAAAGTAAATTCACTATATTCTTTGAAGGCTGGGAAGGGTATTAAAAGATATTGGTCAGATAAAGCTTCTAAAAGAGGCGTAATGGTTGGATATATAGTGGAAGGTGGATTGACTTTAGGAATATTGCAACCATATTATCTCAAAGTTGCTGAAATTGATGCCGAAACCGGTCTTCCATCTCTCAAAGAGATCACTTATAGTGGTGGGAATGAAGCTAAGTATCTTGATAATTCAAGAATCTTTGGCAGATCTAATATTTTTAAAGGAATTCTTGAATCTACACTTGTGCCAGGTGTTCATTTTCAAACTGGTATACATTGCGATTTTGGAAAATATGATAATTTTATAAAAGCTCTTGAAGTTGGCACAATGATTAATGTTTTTACTCAACCCATTGAGCTCATGGTCAATCAGCCCAAAAGACCATTTTTGGTGAACTTTTACCTATCACTTCAGTTTGGTAAAAGAGTATAATAGCGCTTAGTATATTTTGTTTTAAGATCGTTATAATGACTTCTAGGCATTTGTTACTTTTGCATTTTAAATATTAATAATGATAGAGCTTCCAATAATTTCAAATCTTCCTCAGTCTGAAGTTACAGTCACTGAAAGAAAAAGAGAGAAAAAACCCGATTGGCTGCGCGTTAAATTACCTACAGGAGAAAAATATAGACATGTTCGATCTCTTGTAGATCAATACAAACTTCATACAATTTGTCAGAGCGGTAATTGTCCAAACATGGGAGAATGTTGGGGTGAGGGAACAGCGACATTTATGATACTTGGCGACGTTTGTACAAGATCGTGTACTTTTTGTGCAGTAAAAACCGGGAGGCCTCCTGAATATGATGAGGAAGAACCCATCAGAGTAGCCCAGGCAATATATTTAATGCAGGTCAAACATGCAGTTATTACTTCAGTCAACAGGGATGAACTAAAAGACAAGGGAGCTGAGATTTGGTATCAAACAGTAGTTTCTGTCAAAAACTTATGCCCTACTACAACGATTGAAACATTGATCCCGGATGTGAAAGCAGATTGGTCTGCGCTCGACAGAATGATCACAGGTGGTCAGGAATTAGTGTCTCATAACTTAGAGACTGTCAGGTCACTATATAGACGAGTAAGGCCTCAAGCTAAATATGATAGAAGTCTTGAACAGATAAAACGTACCAAAGAAGCAGGTCTTCGCACCAAATCAGGGATTATGCTTGGCTTGGGTGAAACTAAAGATGAAGTTTTGGTAGCTATGGATGACCTCAGGGCGCATGATTGTGATGTAATTACATTAGGTCAGTATCTTCAACCGACTAAGATGCATATTGAAGTTGCCGAATATATACATCCTGATATTTTTGCTTTTTATAAAGAAGAAGGCGACAAAAGGGGTTTCTCTTTCGTGGAGAGTGGTCCATTAGTAAGGTCATCCTATCATGCAGAAAGGCATATTTAAGATTTTCCTCATTAAATTATAGTATCCATTAAATTTTATTTTAAAACCAGAAAAAAAGGCTAGACTATGTTTAAGACATTATCATTATTAAGTGTATTTACCATTTTTGGTTTTTTCTTCAATGATATATATATGAATCAAAATAATCTTATTCCAACTACATTCGTTTCATCCGAAAATGTTTCAGAAGATCAGAATCCTTTGCTTCAGCCGTGGTCAGGAAATTATGGTGGTTATCCTGCATTTGATAAAGTAAAAATTAAAGATTTTTTACCTGCTTTCGAAGTTGCAATGAAAGAAGGACTTAATGAAATTGAAAAAATTGCGAATAATCCAGCTCCTCCAACTTTCGAAAATACGATGCTTGAATTGGAAAAGTCCGGTCACTCTATTTCCAGGCTTATTGCCATTTATGGTGTTTGGAGCTCAACAATGAATAGTGATGAGTTTCAAAATGTCGAAACAATTATTGAGCCAAAGCTTTCTGAATATTCAGATAAAATAGCCCAGAATTCAAAGCTTTTTAAAAGAATAGAAAAGATCTATAATTCGGAAGAGTATAAAACATTGAGTCTTGAGGCCCAAAGACTTACTTATCTAAAATACTCAGGATTGGTCAGAAACGGAGCAAGATTGAACGAGACTGATAAGGCGAAGCTATCTAATTATAATCAAGCATTAGCGGCTTTATATACTAAGTTTAGCCAAAATTTACTTTCAGATGAAAATGATAAAATCGTAGTTATAGAGAATAAGACAGACCTGAAAGGTCTTTCAAAAGATCTTGTCGATGCCGCTGCATCTGCCGGTGTAGGGGTAAACAAAGGAAAATGGGTTATCAACAATACACGTTCTTCAGTTGATCCATTTCTGACCTATGCAGAGAATAGAGATTTGCGAGAAAAAGTTTGGAGGATGTTTATAAGTCGTGGAGATAATGGAGATAAAAATGATAACAATTCCACGATCGTTGAAATTTTGAAAATCAGAGCATTACGAGCAAAACTCCTTGGTTTTAAAACGCATGCGGATTGGCGTCTCGATAATTCGATGGCTAAAACACCCGAAAATGCTATGAAATTGATGATGGACGTATGGAAACCGGCTATTCTTAAGGTGAAAGAAGAAGTAGCTGATATGCAAGCCATTGCTGATAAAGAAGGAAATAATATTAAAATTGAACCTTGGGACTATAGATATTATGCTGAAAAAGTGAGACTTGCAAAGTACGATCTGGATCAAAATCAGGTCAAGGAATATCTTCAACTGGATAAATTGAAAGAAGGTATGTTTTGGGTCGCTGGACAAATTTTCAACATGAGCTTTTCCAAACTTGAAAATATCCCCGTTTATCATCCGGATGTAGAAGTTTGGGAAGTAAAAAATAAATTAACCGGCAAACATATTGGTTTATGGTACTTTGATCCTTACGCACGTGCAGGTAAAAGGTCAGGGGCCTGGATGAATGCCTTTCGTGATCAGGAAAGAGTGTCTGGCGACATCCCTACAATAGTTTCCAACAATGCTAATTTTGTCAAAGGTCGCCCCGGAGAGCCAGTCCTTATTTCTTGGGATGATGCATCTACTTTATTTCATGAATTTGGGCATGCCTTGCACGGATTATCTTCAAGAGTAATCTACCCAACGCTTTCCGGAACTAATGTTTTTACGGATTATGTTGAATTTCCATCTCAATTGCTTGAATATTGGTTGTCCACACCTGAAGTACTTCAGAATTATGCGTTGCACTACAAAACAGGTAACCCTATTCCTGAGGAACTCGTTAAAAAGATTCATGCAGCTTCCACATTTAATGAAGGATTCGCAACTACGGAATATCTTTCATCTGCATTGATCGATATGAAACTTCATCTGGCAGAAGTTCCAACAACTGATCCTGATAAGTTCGAAAAAGAAACACTAGAATCTCTTGGCATGCCTAAAGAGATAGTAATGAGACATCGCACGCCACAATTCGGTCATATTTTCAGTAGCGATCAATATTCGGCTGGATACTATAGTTACTTATGGGCAGATGTCTTGACAGCTGATGCCTACCAAGCATTTATCGAAGGGAAAGGTCCGTATGACGAATCTGTTGCTAAAAGTTTGACTGATAACGTATTTTCTGTTGGAAATACTATAGATCCAGCAGATGGATACAAACAATTCAGAGGCAGGGAACCTAAGACTGAAGCTTTGATGAAGAAGAGAGGGTTGAATTAGAAGTTAGAAATCAGAAGTCAGAAATCAGAAGTCAGAAATCAGTTGTCAGTGGTCTGAAACTAGAAACTAGATTCAATATATTTGAGAAATAATATTAATATGTAATATTTTATATGCATAATTAACTAATAGATAAGTCTTAATACTCAATTTACAAAATTTTAGTCGCGACTTCCCCTCTTCAGCTAGGGTTTATACATAAGTATTTTTTCAATAAATGGATTAATTAGAATATTAATATAATTGTTTGTTATTGAGCTACTTATGAGCAAAATTAATTTTGCAGACACCCGAACGTAGGTTAACCTACGCTCAGCAATACGTAGCAAATGAACTACAATAATTTAAAGTTAAAACTTAGATTGTGAGGCTCGGCGTAGGTTAACCTACGTCGGGGTGTCACCAAAGTTTACTTTGAAATAAACAAAAAAGATGTGTATAAAACCTAGCCTATTGAGGGGTTGGCCAAAGGTCGGGGTGTCTTTTCTTTGGTTTATACAAGCTATTTAAAAATTCTAAAAACTCATTTGAATATTTATCTTCTAACTACCAAATTAGAATTTGAAGTAATGAATGAACTTGGGGCACACTGCCTTCCTTTGTCTTCAGGCAGCGATTATTAATAAGTTATTTTTTTGAGAAAATAATTGAGCCCAATTCAAGGTTGATTGAACATCTTATACGAAATCGAATTATATAATTGGTCTTGTTTACTTTGACGTTTCGTATCACACCAGCCATGGGTTTCAAACGAGGCTATTATTATCCTGGAATATTCAGAGTTAATCTTTTCTTTAATTGAATGAGCCAAAAATGAATTGAAAAAATATGCTTGTCTAATTTTCTCTGTCCGAGAATTACAATTCGAAGTTTGCCAAGTAAATCACTAGTGCACTTAAAAACTGGCGCACTGCTGCACTTTACTGATTAACTCTAATACTATCCACTGTAATACTTACCCTCTCTAATACTAACCACTCTAATACTTTTCCCTACTCCTCCTTCCCTTTATTCTTATCATATTCGATGATCTTACCCATGACTTCATCGAGTTGTTCTGCACCAATACCTTTTGAAAGGATCTTTTTGTCTTTGTCCAGAATAAAAAACTGAGGAGTGGACTTAATATTATAGATGATTTTAAAATTAGACATTAATACAGGGTCATAAACATTGACAAAGTGCTCCATATGTTTTTTCTCAACACCTTTCCAGCAATCTTTTGCTTCGTCAAGTAGACCGGTACAAATTGCAAAGATTTTCACACCCTGATCCTTATATTTATTGTCGAAGTCTATGACATGCGGTATAGCTTTCTCGCAGTGTGAACAGTCAGGTGCCCAAAAGAAAAGCACCGTATAAGGCGATTGTATATCATGTACCTTGATGTCGGTGCTATCTTTCTGATTAAGAAAGGTAAGATTGGGAGCGTATCTTCCAAGTAGCGTAGGGCGCACATCATTGGCAGCATCTTTCATCTTTTGAAGATTGGCCTTATCTACCCATGGAGCTTCACCTTTTGAATAATATTTATCAATAAGATGCACATAAACGGCATCCATTCCAACAAACTTACTTTTGAGGTAATAATTGAAATAGTGACTAAGATAGAACTTGAATGCATCAGGGATCTCTTTCGTTTTGGCCAACACTATATCTAGTGATTTAATGATAGAATCCGGTTGCTGATAAGTTATGTTTTGAATAAAGCCATCGACCTTCTGGAAATAAACAGGCGAGCGGAATAGCCTTTCATCTTTGAAGTCTACATTGTCAAGATAATGGGATTTGTAGAAGTTGTATCCTTTGATTTTTGAAGCCATGTCAGCATCAGGAGCATATTCTGGAAGTGGAGGTTCTTTCGAGGATTTGATAAGCACAGCAGTAAATGATTGTGGATATTTCGTAACAAATTCATCTTGCATACTAAAAACACTCTTATCAATTGCTTCGACTTTTTTACTTATAGCTTTAGCTACTGTCGTATCACTCGCCTCTCGCATCAGACGTCTTAATGAATCAGCCATTGGTTTTTGGCTTGATAGATAGTGGATATAATTGAAAAAGATAGTGTTATCCTCTGAGTTTTTTGCTTTCAACTTACCAGTTAATCTGGCAGCATCAGCTTCTACACTAAAAAATCTATTGTTTTTATCAACAAGAAACTGAAAGACATTTTTTTGTGGCAATAGGACAGCCATATAAACACCCGGGTCAAGATCCTTACTACTTTTGAAAGTAAAGTTGCCTGTTTTTGATATAGCTGTATCTTTTACAAATTGCTTATCACCCATGTAGTAACCTAACAATAAGGTGTCGTATTTGTAATTAGCCAATTTGATATCGATTTTATATCCTGACTGGCTGAAAGCTGAAAGGGTGATACTACAGCATAGAAGTATAAGTAATGTGCGCATCTTGTGCATTTGCTTTAATTAGAAATTGATGTAAATTAACGCAAAGATTGACATATAAAGTCTTAACGTTTTGCAAAACTATCAGGAAACTCTTGTTGCAAGCAAAAACAGTGCAGCCATTCTGATTGCAACTCCATTTTCTACTTGCTGAAGGATGATTGATGCCGGGCTATCAGCGACGTCACTGGTCATTTCTACGCCCCTGTTAATAGGTCCTGGATGCATAATTACAATATCCTTGCCTATCTTGTCCAACAATTTTTTATTGATACCAAAATACTGTGAATATTCCCTTAAAGAAGGAAAGTATTTAATGTCTTGTCGCTCAAGTTGAATTCGTAAGACATTGGCCACATCGCACCAGCGTAAAGTTTCTTCCAAATTATAGGATACTTCTACGCCAAGTTCTATAATGTGTCTGGGTATTAATGTTGGAGGACCGCAAACTCTGACGTGCGCTCCTAGTTTTTTTAAACAAAATATATTGCTCAATGCCACTCTTGAGTGTATAATGTCACCGATAATCGCGATTTTTTTTCCTTTTAGATCACCAATTTGTTCGATCATGGAATACGCATCTAACAATGCCTGCGTCGGATGTTCATGAGTGCCATCTCCCGCATTCAAAATGGAAGCACCTATTTTTTTTGAAAGATAAGCACATGCCCCGGGAGCCGGATGTCTCATGACGATCATGTCCACCTTCATGGAAAGAATGTTGTTAACTGTGTCCAGCAGCGTTTCACCCTTAGTAACAGAAGATGCCGATGCTGAAAAGTTTATAATGTCTGCAGAGAGTCTTTTTTCAGCTAATTCAAAAGAGATCCTTGTTCTTGTACTATTTTCAAAAAATAGATTTGCCACAGTAATATCTCTTAGAGAAGGTACCTTTTTAACAGGCCTGTTGAGCACTTCTTTGAAATTATTAGCAGTGGAAAAAATCAGTTCGATGTCTTGAACGGTCAAGTCTTTAATGCCAAGCAAATGTTTTGAACTTAACTGGCCTGGACTTTCACTCATATCGAATCTGATTTAAATGGATAAATAAATACTGAAGAAGATGTTTTGTTTTCATTCCACCTTAACTTAACATATGCTTCATCGAGCGCATCAACTGTCAAGCCAAGATAATTAGCCTGAATCGGAAAATCTCTATTAAAACGCCTATCCACAAAAGATAATAGTTCAATGTGGGCAGGGCGGCCATAATTTGTTAAAGCAGATATACCTGCATGAACAGATCTACCTGTAAAAAGTACGTCGTCCACCATAAGGACTTTTTTGCCCTCAACAATAAAATTCATTTTGGTTTCACTGGCCATCAGGATTTTGGTACGATCCCTGTAATCATCTCTGTAAAATGTAATATCTAATTGGCCATATTCAATAGCAGGTACTTTAAAATCCCGGATTAACATGTCTACGAGGCAATTAGAAAGTATGGTGCCACGAGGCTGCAGGCCTATGATACAGGCATTCTCAAACTGATCATAATTTTCCATCAATTGATGGCATAGCCTTCTCAGGACTATATCGAATTTCTGATGGGAAATAATTTCTCTACCTTCTTGCATTACAGCTTCAAAGATATGAGTTAATTGTTAATTGTTAATTATAAATTATGATTTATAATTCAGTTATAGATTCTAGACACAAGATCCTAGAGATTAGACTTGATTACTAACCGGCTGCTTCATGGACATACTCATTCAAATACATGAAATGTGGCGTCAGAGCTCCATCTTTAGCAATAGTAGCATAGTCTAAAATCTTGCTATTTTCTGCCATTAATTCTGGAATAATAACCTTGATAAATTGATCGCCAAAATATCTTGATGCGTCCCTAGGTAATTCGTTTGGAAGATTGTCAATAGACATCACATCAATACTGGTTTCTTTATAAGGAGCTGTTATTTCAAAAGACTCAGTATCTATACCGAAGACTGGTTCATCTATCGTACTTGCCTTTAAAGTAGTAGGAACGGAGGATTCAGGTGCTATGTCGCAGGTGATATCGCCAATTACCTCAATATTAAAGGAAGCATCAGCTATTTCTTCCATCGTAAAGAACGCCGGCGCCCTGGTATCCCAATATATGCAATTCAGAAAAATATTTGCTTTTTCAGCATAAGGTTTGAATATAGAAACATAATCTTGTGGATTCTGGTAGAAATCTTTCTTGACGAAGATTTTATTATCCTTATGTTTAACATAATCAGCAGAAGTTAGATGCGTAAATACAGCTGTTTCAAAATCCTCCTGTTTTAGAAATTCTAATGGACTCACTTCTTGAATGTTCATATCCTTCAAAGCCGAAATTGCTCCGTAGGCCACCCTGCCGCTGCCGGTAAGTACGATTTTAACAGGTGGCAAAGTTGTTTGGTGGTAAATTGTTCTTGCTTGTTCAAAGTCATGAAGGTCCTTTAGCCTGGGCCAGTCAAAGAGTCCGGTCCTTTGTCCATAAGTCCACAAACCATTATGTGCTCCGACGATTCCTGCGTATTTACCAAAGGCAATTAATCTGCCACCGTGGTCATCTACTAGTGTTTCATAATCAATAAGTGTGATGTTTTTTTGAAGGATGGCCTGTAATAACTTCCTATTGTGTGCCTGTTTTTTGATAGTATGTGAAAAAAAGAAATATTTTTTATGAGGCATAAGGTCTTTAATTGGAACTTCCTTGACACCAAGAATAATGTCACTTTGAGAAATATCTTGCATTACCGGTACACCTGAAGCAAAATATTCTTCATCTGTATAGCATCTATGAGAGGAAGGTTGGACGACGATATCAAAATTATAAGGATTGCCCATGAGCAACTTACATTGCTTTGGTGTGAGCGCCACTCTGTCATCATGTGGCACTTTGCCTTCACACAATATTCCTATTTTCATTAGTCCTGTTTATGAAATGCATTGATCGTGAATTAGAGGATCAGATGCATAAATTCTGTTTATGGTCGGGTGACAGTTTTCAGAAGCCACAAAAACTCTTCCGTAAATTTATCTATTGCCAACTGAAATTTTGGATCCAATAGTACACCCTCCTCATCAAATTTTGTATGCATATGCGGTACGACCATCATATAAGGAGACATAAGCCCAAAGTGTGCACCGATCAATAGTTGTAGCTGCTGTGCAGCACGCATACCTCCCAATGCGCCATCTGATGCAGAGACAATTGCACATGGTTTGCGGTGCATTTTAGGGAAATGATTTAACAAATTTTTCAATACTGGAGTATAACTTCCATTGTATTCTGGTGTGAGCAAAATAAAACCATCCGTGCGATAGATATCGTCCACCAATTCTTTCAAATGTTCGGGGGCTGAGCCATCGTTTTTGTAAGTTGCAATATCCATTGGGATTTCGAACTTATTTGCCTCTATAATATTTATTTCATCCTCAAGCAAAATCTGATGCAGGTGATTTTTTAGAAATTTGGCTATTCTTATTGATATACTTTTACTGCTTTGACTTCCTGCTAAAATTGATATGATCATATATTTTTTATCTAAATGAAATTGTGGGTATTAAAGTTTTTTTACGAATGAAAGATATACAGGAAAGTGATCACTATATCCGAAATTGTATGAATCACCTGAAAAGGTTCGTTGGGGATAGCCTTTATATTTACCACTTTTCTCAGTAATAAATTTTTCGTTGAAGACCCTAGCCTTATAATAATTATAACCTGTGGTGTCAGATATCCATCCCGGTGATACGATTACCTGATCGAAAAGACTCCACGCATCCTGATAGGCAGTGGTGCCAATTCCTTTTTTATAAAAATCAACATACGGATTGTACATCTCATCAGCATTTAAGTCCTTTTTGCTTCCTTTAGCTTTGAGAGATTTGACAAGTGATTTGTCTGTTGGGTCATCATTTAAGTCTCCCATTACGATGACTTTGGCTCCCGGATTTACAGCGAGTATTGAATCTTTGACAGATTTACAAATAGCAGCGCCTTGCATTCTGAGTGGTTCAGAGGCAGAGCCACCCCTTCGCGATGGCCAGTGATTGACCAGGATATGAATAGTATCACCATCCATTATACCTGCCGCATAAAGTGTTTGCCTGGTATATATTTTTTCGCCTTCTGAATTATAAATAGGGAGATTAATGGGTTTGCTGCTGATAGGAGTGAAATATTTGGGCTGATATAGCAACCCAACATCTATACCTCTGAAATCTTCTGATTCATAGTGGATTATATGTAGATCCATATCTTTTAATAGTGGTTGGGCAACCAGATCTTCCAATACTTTCCTGTTTTCCACTTCTGCGACACCAAGCATTGCGATGCCATCAGGACTCACATCTTTTCCCAGCATTGAAATTACGGTAGACAATCGGGTAAGTTTATCCGTATACATTGCTGTATTATAAAGCTTTGTACCTTTTGGTGTAAATTCCTCATCCAGTTTGCCGGGGGTATCCAGCGTGTCAAATAAATTCTCAAGGTTGTAAAACCCTATGTTGACAACTTTATATTGATCCTGGCAAAAGGCAGAAAAAGACATCAAGGATATAAAAAGAAAAAGAAATACTGCTTGTAATTTCACTTTGTGTATCGGTTGTTATTGGGCGCAAAGATACACTTTGCAAAGTTAAATTAAGATGAAATGTAGCTACGTTTAATGTATTCCAAATTGTTAAGTTGATAACTATCTTTTCTAAACATTATCATCTTTCGTAAAATTCGCTTTTCTTATCCTGAAAAACAAAAAATAGTAGAGTAGGAGAAGGACAAAGAAAAAAGCAATTTTCAAAATTAAATTCTTTTTATCAACCTCTATTGTCGAAGAAATAAATATATCTGCTATAAAGTATAAAAAGAAAGGGATCGTAAACAAGCCCATTTGCCACCTTAACTTTCGTTGATTATCTCTGATCTTGTTGATACTTTCTCGAATAATATCTCCATCCATATTAGAAATGTCTTCAGGCATGTTTTTCATACCAGCCTTCTCTCTGGTGAGTCTGTAGAACATAAATAAAACCGATACGACTGCCAAGATCAGAAGTAAGTAGCTCAACGTATTATCAGGAGGTGTAAACAAAACATTTAAAAACAATAAAACAAATAATGCAATAATGAGCGTATTTAGAATTTTAAAAGTATTAAATCTGCTGGCTCTTAATGTATCAGCATATATGTTGTGCAAATATTCATTCTGTTGTGTGGACATGTTCCTTCATTTATTTAAAACAAAAATAGTCAAAAATGGCCATTAAATATATAACGAAATAATTAATGATAAAGATATTAGAAGTCAGAAGTCAGAAGTCAGAGGTCAGTAATCAGACACTTGATATTCTGGGCTAGATGTTTTTGAATGGTGGATAATAGTTAATCTGTAATGCTTAGTTTCAAAAATTAAAAGATAACATGGTGAGTTAAATGTAAAATGTAAAAAGTAAAATGCAGTTTTGGAGATTTCCCCCTGTTGAAGCTAGGGTTTTATATATCTTTTCAAAAGGAATTAAAATAGTCTTCACCTTCTAACATTCTCACACTCTCACTTCTTCACACTTTCCCCTTTTCACAAAAAAAAACTGCCTGTCGCATAACGCTACAGGCAGCTCAGATCAAAAACAAAACGAAAACTTATTTTACAAAAAATATTCTTTAACTCGAGATATTATACTATTAAGAACGCAATTTGACCTGCAATTGTTTACTTTGACCACCTCTTTTGAAGGCTACAGAGATCACATCTTCAGGTTTTAACTTTGTCATAACAGCTTTTAAATCATCAATGGTATTTATTGCTTTATTATTTATACCGGTAATAACATCATTTGGAAGTAATCCGGAATATTGTGCAGAACCACCATTGAATAACTCCAATAGTAAGACACCGCTTTTGACATCTATTCCATATTCTTCCTTATTCTCGTCGGACATGTCCTGCACATTGGCTACCTGAACACCAAGTGTTGCTTTTGCTCCAAGATTAGGTCCGGTATAATTCCCTTTGTTCTTCATAATATTTTCTACGATCGGAATTATCTGGTTGACAGGGATAGCAAATGCATATCCTGCATATGTGCCTGTAGGAGAAGCAATTGCAGAATTGATACCAATCAGATTTCCATTGACATCTACCAGTGCGCCACCGCTATTTCCCGGGTTTACTGCAGCATCTGTCTGGATAAAGTTTTCAACTGCATCCTTTTCATGAATGACGTCTATAGACCTCCCTTTAGCAGAAATAATGCCAGCAGTAACTGTAGATGTTAAATCAAATGGATTTCCCACAGCCAATGCCCATTCTCCTACTTTGACATCGTCAGAATTACCATATGTGATCGGATGAAGGTCATCCGCAATGATCTTGATCACAGCTACATCCGCTTTTGGATATGTCCCAACTTTTTTTGCCATAAATGTGCGTCCATCATGAAGAGTTACTTCAAGTTCATCCGCAAAACTTACCACGTGATTATTAGTGACAATATAGCCATCCTCCGATATAATCACTCCTGAACCTGAACCTTGTGCAGGACCTCGCTGGCTAAAGAAAAAGGAAAATGGGTCATTTCTTTGCTCTTGTAACTGTCTATTGTAAGCACTTTCGCGGCTTTCAGCAGCTTTAATATGCACCACAGCTTCCAAAGATTTACTTGCTGCCAACGTAAAATCGAAAGGAACATTGACAGGCGCGTAGCTTACTTGTTTTGCTACTGGCATTTCGGTTTTTACTAAAGACTCTTTAGGATTGTTTTTTTCCTCGTAATATTTAAGACCTCCTACTGTCGCAGCTCCACCGATGAGGCCTGCTACTAATAGTGAAAAGAATTGCTTCATGTTTATAATATTTACTTGTATGAGTTAATGACTTATTTTTTGAAATTCAAATAAAATTTCAAAATCAATACTCTAACGCAGAGAATTCATTTCTAGTTAAAGCAGTAAATCAAGATTAACAAAAAATTAACTGAGATTGTTACACAAAGTTACCCTTGATGTCCTGCTGCCTATATTTCTCTGAATTAAATTTGAATAATTTAGCGGGTCTATGAGGGACATCTGATTCTAATTCCTTCATATCTATTAGCAAGCCGGTGCCCATTACTTTCTTTCTAAAATTACGACGATCTAAATCTACCATCAGCACAGATTCATACAAAAGCTGAAGCGATCGCATAGAAAATTTTTCAGGTAAGAGGTTAAAGCCAATAGGTTCTGCCTTTATTCTTTCCTGAAGTCTTATTAAGCATGTATTTAGAATCTCGTTATGGTCAAAAGCCATATTTCCCACCTGGTGTATCGAATGCCAGTGCAGCTCATGATCCTGTACTGCTAAATTAATATGATTAATATTCACGAGTGTGTAGTATGCTACGGATACCACTCTTCCTGATGGATGTCTGTTGACATTTCCAAAGCAAAGTACTTGTTCCAGGAATAGATTTTGGAGTCCGGTCCTTTCGAATAAAACCCTGTCAGCAGCTTGGTTTATAGCTTCATCTTTTGTTACCAGATCTCCAAGTAATGACCATTTACCTTCATATAAAGGATAGTCACTCTTAATGAGTAGGACTTTTAAGGATTCATGATCAAGTCCAAATATGACACAGTCAACAGATATTGCTGTAAAAAAATCATCTGTCGAAGGAAATGGAGACCGTTCGGTTCTTATTTTGTCTAGAGTCTTGATTTCTTTTTATTTTTATTTGGAGTGATCAATAGTAAGTCTTCCTTCTTACCTGGCCAACATGCTTTGCTACTCTAACTACCTGACAGGTATAACCATATTCATTGTCATACCACGCATATACCGTCGCAGTCTTACCATCATTGGACACGATCGTCGATGGACCGTCTATGACACAGGCTGTAGTCATACCTACGCCGTTGCTGGATACGTATTCCGGAGAGTTTGAATATTGTATCTGCTCTGCAAGAGGTCCAGTTAATGAGGCTTCTTTGAGCAGGCTATTCACCTCGTCTACAGACGCAGTTCTATTGAAAGTAACGTTGATTATTGCAAGTGAAACATTTGGTGTTGGCACTCTTACGGCATTCCCTGTGATCTTACCATCCAAGGATGGAAGTACGGCGGTGATGGCTTCTGCAGCACCCGTACTCGTGATAACCATATTGATAGCAGCTGCTCTGCCACGACGTGGTTTTTTGTGGAAATTATCCAAAAGATTCTGATCACTTGTATATGAATGTATTGTTTCCACATGCCCTTTTTCTATGCCGAATGCATCGTCAAGAATCTTGATAGGTGGCACAATAGCATTTGTGGTACAGGATGCAGCGCATAATATTGTATCGTTTACTATATCCAAAGATTCATGGTTGACACCGTAGACGATATTTGGAATTTTCTTGCCCGGGGCGGTAAGTAATACATGGCTGACACCAGGGCGAAGATGTTCTGCGAGTTCTTCTTTAGTCCTGAAAACTCCCGTATTGTCGATGACTATAGCGTTATTAATTCCATAATCAGTATAATTTATTTCTGATGGCTTGTTGAAATATAGAAGGAGGACACGATTCCCATTTATTATCAATTCCGAACCATCTTCATTTACATTGACTGACCCCCCAAATTCACCATGTACGCTGTCACTACTTAACAGTGCTGCCCGTTTTTCTGCATCCAGCTTTCTGTCTTTCATCTGTGGGCGGATGACAATAGCTTTTAATCGTAATTGTTCTCCTTTGCCGGTTTGAGCCACCAACCTTCTTGCTGCAAGTCTTCCTATTCTACCAAATCCATATAAAATAATATCCTTCGGTTGAATATTTTCAGACTGTGCTCCTTGTGCTGTTTGAAGTCTGTCTGCAACAAATTCTTTAATATTAGGGTACTTAGCTTGTTCCTGTTTCCATTGCAAAGCAAGTGTACCGATATCCAATCTAGCTTGTTTGAAATCAGGAATAGCTATGATCTCATTAACAATAGCCATCGTATCCTCTATGGTTACTAATTCGTTTCCATAATTTGTGGCTGTTTGATGTTCATTGAGCAATTGGCTAGGACGTGTATCGTAAACGTCCTTTCTGAAAAGAACTAATTCAACTGATCTGTCAAATCTTAATTCTCCGGCTTTTCTGAGTAATTCGAGAGCAAGTTTTTCCTTTTTTCTCCAATTTTGTAACTCAGATTCATTCCGTTCTTTAAAGCTTAAATTATTTTCCATAGGTTGCGATATCTCAGAATTATTTTAACGCACAATATATAAAATTTGTCATTGTAATTTCATAATTCAGCATATTTAATAAAATAATATGGAGTGAAATAATGTATTAACCAAATAATTATCGGTATTTGACAATGAAAGATCTTAGCAAAATTTAAAATCCTTCTACTTTTTCTTTCCTATCTTTAATCTATAAATAGAATATATGTGTCATATAGACATACACACTCATATCATGCCCCCTTCCATTCCCAAATGGGTTGATAAGTTTGGGTATGAAGGATTTGTTCATCTTATTCCCCAGACCAATTGTCAGGCAGACATGATGATAGGGGACAAATTTTTCAGGAAAGTCGATCAGAATAGTTGGGATCCAAATACCCGGAAAAAGGAAATGATTGAAACGGGCATCAGTAAGCAAGTATTATCTACTGTACCTGTACTATTTAATTACTGGGCTAAGGGAGAACATTGTCTTCAGACGAGCATGTTTTACAATGACCATATCGCTGAGGTTTGTTTGAAGCATCCTGAAAATTACTATGGAATTGGAACGCTCCCTATGCAGGATCCTGATCTGGCCTGCAGAGAATTAGAAAGATGCATGAAAGTCCTGGGAATGAAAGGCATTGAAATAGGAACTCATATCAATGATTGGAATTTGAATGACAAAGTATTATGGCCTGTTTATGCAAAAGCTGAGGAATTAGGGGCCTGTATTTTTGTCCATCCATGGGATATGATGGGTGAAAAAAATATGAGCCGTTATTGGTTGCCATGGTTGGTTGGCATGCCCGCTGAGTCTTCCCTTGCTATTTGCTCATTAATATTTGGTGGAGTTTTTGAAGCTTTTCCTAAGTTGAGATTTGCGTTTGCCCATGGTGCCGGTTCATTTCCATTTACTATAGGTAGAATAAAACATGGCTTTGATGTCCGCCCGGACTTGGTAGCGATTGACAATGATATTTCACCGGAAAAGTATTTGGGAAAGTTTTGGATCGACTCTCTTGTGCATGATATCCATGCGCT
>Ga0075152_10000139_pt1 | contig 57489 bp, 48 predicted proteins | sample JI61114C2DNA_FD_70964 | JGI IMG/M metagenome (GOLD analysis project Ga0075152, IMG submission 70964) | Wastewater effluent complex algal communities from Wisconsin, to seasonally profile nutrient transformation and Carbon sequestration -... | ecosystem: Engineered > WWTP > Effluent > Algae...
GGAGATGAGGCGGATCATGACGTTGCCACGAGCTGGACTGGTGTCTTCGTCGGTGAAGCTGTCCTGGATGGTTTTCCAGGCTTCGGACTCCTCCTCACGCTTGTGTTTCATGAGTTCGGCTGCGGCTTGGAGGTCATCGCCTGTTGGCAGGGCGGGAGCCTTGGCGGCATCGGTGACAGGTGAGTCAAAGGTGGTCCAGTAGGCGTGCTTGCGCCCATTGCTGAACTGTCCGCTGACGATGCGTTTGGCGAGCTTCGGCATGGAGTCGCCGAGTCCCTGTTTGAGGTCGTGGAAGGTGCCTCGCGTCATACCGCTAAGCTTTGCCTGTGACACGATGCTCAGCTTCCAGCCGAAGATGAGGATAGGTCTCATAAGCTGGAGGATGAGGACTTTATCTGACTCGGACTTTGCTGCCTGCTGGGTCAGTCCGAGGATGGTTTCATGGCCCCAGGCTTTGCCCAACCAACCTTGCCAGAGAGCAGCTTCGGTGCTGTCGGAGCATTCGATGGTCTGGATGGAACTGAGGTAGCTTTTCCATGAAGCAGAGAGTTCATCCAGGCGCTGGAGATGCTCGTTCAAAGCCATGAGCTGGGGCAGGCTGAGCTTCGCGATTTCCGTGCGCATTTCCGCTGGTGATCTGGCTCCCAGCGTGGTCATCAATTGCACACGCTCGGCTTCCGGGACTGTGGCGGCGTCAGGCCAGGGTGGAGGTTCTTTCGAGCTGAGCACAGCATCGATCCAGGCATCGTAAGCGGGCAGGGCACGGGCACCGAAGCTGGCGAGTTTGTAGATGAGTCTCTCGTCGAGCGCTTTGCCCGTGATGGTGCCGAGGCAGTAGGCCATGGGCAGACTCATCGAGAGCTGTTTTTCAGCGGTTTCCTGCGCACGCTGCTTTTCGAGAAAAGGTGCCCAAGAGGTCTTCAAGGTGCTGAGAAGCGTCTGGCTTTGTGTGGGCGTCAGCGGGGTGGGTTTTTCTTCACCATTGTTTTGAGCGATCTGGATCAGCGCTCCGGCAAAGCGGGCGGATTTGAATTCGGGGATGCGTGGCAGCAGCAGCGTCATGCGGTCCATCGGTGGCATTTTTTGCACGGCCTCGCTGAGCTGCTGATAGGCGTCCTGCGCATCCATCTGAGCTTCGCCTTCGGCATCGTCCGTGAGTGCCATGAGGGTCTGGAGTGCGGCATCAATGTCGATCTTCCCGCCTTCTCCTTTGGCGGCAGCTTCGAGCTTCTTCATGCCGCGTTCCAGCATCTTTTGCTGCTCATTGTCACCACTGCCGTAGCGGCTGAGATCGGCCTCCAGCTTGGCGCGCAGTTGGGTGAGAAAGGCGGGCGCTTTCTCCGGCCCGAGCTTGGTCACGAAGGGGCTGAGGTTGTTCAGGGAATAGATTTGCGCGTTTTCGATCACGCTCTTCTCCAGGCGCTGGAATTTCTTTGGGTCTTCCAGCCGCAGCGCGTGGGCGAGCACGAGTTCGTCGTTGTCACTGGAATCCAGATAGCTCAGCGCCAGTTCAGCGGGCGGGAGGTCTTTGATTTTGGCATACCAGGAGAGCACTTCGGCGGCACGATCGGCGAATGAGAGGTCTGAGCCACGTAGCTCAGATGGGAGGACTCTTTGAAGGGTGTTCCAGGCCAGCTCGGCGCGGGTGCTGGGCTTCATGAGCTGGCTGTAGGCACTGCGGAGTTTCTCGGCAGCATCGGACTCGGACGAGCCAAAGAAGGAACCGCCGCCATACATGTTCATGCTCGCGGTGAGTGTCTCATCCGTGAGCAGCGCGGCGAGCATGGGCAGGGCTTTCAGTCCGTGGCTGGTCGGGAAGGTGGTCGTCTGTTCGCCATCCATCTGGCGCTGGCCCTCCAGGGCGGGCAGCGTCCAGCGGGAGTAGGGCGGCTGTTTGCCGGACTCGAGTTCCGTGATCCAGGAGAGCAGCACCTTTTGTTCGGCCTCAGGCAGAGCCGGGGTGGTCTTGAAAGGTGGTTCGCTGGTGAATGCAGCGCGCGCGGTGACGTGCTTGAGAAAGACGCGCGCTGCATCCCGCTGCCGCCAGCCGTGAGGGAAGTGGGAGATCAGGGCCGTGAGCTCATCCCGCAGACGCGACCACTGGCGATGCGTGGCGAAGTCCATGAGGCAGCGCATGTAGCGCATGGAGGCGATGCGCTCGAAGCTGGCATCCAGGATGCCTTTGAGGGTTTCCTCGTCAGCATCTTTCAGAACGATGGCGGCCATCTTCACAGCCTCTTCCGCGTGTCCGGTGTGCATGAGCAGGGCTGCCCAGATCAAAGCACGCGCCTGAGGCGGGCCACCCTCTCCCGAGGAACCGCCAAACGGGTCATTGTTCGATGTGGAGCCGCCAAACGGGTCACTGTTCGATGTGGAGCCGCCTTTTTTTGTCATTTCCTTCCCCAGCCATTCGAGCGCAGCGGCGACATCTTTTGCCAAATCAGCGTCCTTCCAGGTGGCGGGCATCTGACCACGCTGATAATCCTGCGGCGTCATCTTTTCCGCCTGGCTGATGTGTTTGACCGTGGCAGCCGTGGCGGAGCTGGCACTGACGATGCGGGCCTCAATCTCTTTCTTTTCGCTGATGAGGAATGCATTGCCTTCGATGCGGAAGGGATCGCCCTGATGATCGGTGAAAATGCCGCTGCGCTGGCCCTCGGACTCCACCTTTACCCAGCGTGCTGAGGTGGGCACATCTCCGGCGATGTGAGCAGCGAGTTTGGTGAGCGCATCGCGGATCTGCGCCTCCTCCGCAGCCTCAGACATGGAAATCGACCCAAGCATGGCCGCTGCCACGAGTGTGTTTGTTTCGATGAGGATTTTTCGCCAGCGCATCGGACGGAATTTTGCCGATGGCTCATCAGCATGTCGAGAAAAAGCGCGGGGAGGTGCCGAAAAGTTGCCTCTGTGATTTGGCGATACTGATGGGCTAAAGCCCGGGACTACCCTCACTCCAGCGGATGTCTCGGCGCGGACCGACGACGTGGAAGTGATCGTCGGAGTTCTGGATGTAGCCGCGTGCATCGATGGTCATGCCTTCAGACTCAAGTCGCTGACGCTGGAGCGCTGATAACTCTGCGGGCATGTGCTGGCTGATGCGGGCATCCGAGCTGACGACGCGGTGCCAGGGCAGCACGGCAGACTCCTCCGGCGTGAGTCGGCTCATCACCGTGGCAACATGGCGCGCGACGACATTCATGTGGACGGCGATGCTGCCATAGGTGGTGAATTTTCCAGCCGGGATCAGCGAGACGAGCCGGATGACCTCCGCGCGGATGCGGATGAAGGCGGTGGATTTGGGCTTGGGCATGAGCTTTTCAAAAAAGAAGCCCCGGCCTGCACGAGGCGGGCCGGGGCGGATTTGGCGTGGTGCCCTGAAGCACCGTGAGTGGCTGAATTAGAGCACGTCGGCACCTGGGATCTTTTCACCAGGGATGGCGATCGGATACCAGCCTTCGGCGTTTGGCTTGACCGGGGCTTCGGTCTCAGCGGTGACGATGGCGGGCATGTGCTGGACTTTGCTGCCGAGGGCTTCGTCCCACTTGATCTCCTTGCCGGAGTAGGTGGCCATGCGTCCGAGGACGGAGGTCATGGTGGACTCGGCACCGTAGTAGGCGTTGTTCAGCGGCTTGTTGTCGCGGATGGCGGCCTGGAGGGTGTCGTGCTCGACCTGGTATGGATCAGGATCGGAGCCACGGCGGGCTTTTTTGCCCTTCTGTTCGCCTTCGGCAGCAGCACCGGCGTCACCGCTTGGGCGGTATTTCCAGATGGTGTTGCCAGCGTGGTCGGTGGCGTAGCAGGCACCGCTGTTGATGAGGTAGATCTTGCCCTCGGTACCGGTGAATTCTTCACGCACGGCATTGTAAACGCCTGCCTGATGGCGGCACTGGCTGTTGATGCGGACGTTGTTCGCGTAGGTGTACTCGACGTAGTGATGGTCGTAGATCTGGCCCCACTTCTTGTCCACGCGCTGCTGGCGGCCGCCCATGCCCTGAGCGCTGATGGGATGTCCGCCGAGGAACCAGTTGGCCACGTCGATGTTGTGGATGTGCTGTTCGTTGATGTGATCACCGCAGAGCCAGGTGAAGTGATACCAGTTGTTCACCTGATACATGAGCTCGGACTGGCCGGGCTGCTTGTCGCGGAACCAGATGCCGCCGCCGTTCCAGTACACCTGGCCGGAGACGATATCGCCGATGATGTTCTGCTCCTTCACCTGCTTGAGAGCCTCGATGTAGCAGTTCTGGTAACGGCGCTGAAGACCGACGACGACCTTGAGGTTTTTCTCATCGGCGATCTTGGCCATTTCCTGCACCTTGCGGACGCCTGGGGCATCGACGGCGACTGGCTTCTCCATGAAGACGTTCTTACCGGCGTTGATGGCGGCTTCGAAGTGGTAGGGACGGAAGCCTGGAGGTGTGGTGAGGATGACAAGATCACAGGAGTCGATGACCTTCTTGTAACCATCGAGACCAGCAAAGATGCGGGAGTCATCCACCTGCACTTTGTCGGCATGTTTGGTGCGGAGGTTGGACAGCGCGCCTTCGGCCTTTTCTTTGAAGGCATCGCAAACGGCGTGAAGGACGATACCCTCCTGCTTCGTGCTCAGGGCCTGATTGGCAGCGCCTGAACCGCGACCGCCGGAGCCAATGAGGCCTACTTTGATCTGATCGCTACCTGCCGCCCAGGCAGATTGGGCGACGGTGAGTGCGCCAGCTGTGACAGCGGTTTTGCCGATGAAGTCACGGCGTGTGGTTGGGGTGGGTGTTGGGGTCATGGTGATGTTTGGGTTGATGTTGGAAATTTTAAGCCAGTGCTTTTTTGATCAGGGCGATGCCTTCCTCATACACCTGCTCGGTGCTGGGGAAGAAGTCGCGCCAGACGCGGGTGGCGGCGGCGAGGTCGGGCAGGGCTCCACCGAAGGCCTCGATGGTCATCCAGCCGTTGTAGCCGATCTTTTTCAGGTGCTGGATCTGCTCGGTGATGTTGATGTGGCCGCGCCCTGGAGTGCCGCGATCGTTCTCGGAGATGTGGACGTGGTTCAGCTTGCCGGAGGCAAAGACGGTGTCGATGGCGGCGAAGGGGTTCTTCTCCTCGATGTTCGCGTGGAAGGTGTCGTACATCGTGCCGAAGTTCGCGTGATCGACGCGCTTCACGTAACTGGCGGCCTGCTCCATCGTGTTCAACAAGTGGGCTTCGAAGCGGTTCAGCGCCTCAATGGCGCACTTCACGCCAGCGGCTTCCGCGATGGGAGCGATGGCGCGATGCACGCCTGCCGCGCCTTCGAGTTCAGCCTCACTCGGGTAGCTGCCGGTAAAGTTGCCGAGCACCTGGTAATAAGGTCCGCAGAGGGTCTGCACGCCAGCGTTGTGTGCGCAGTCGATCACGCGCTTGAGATGGTCGATGGCACCCTGACGATTCGCAGCGACGGCGGAGATGGCGTTGTGCTCTTCATCAGGCAAAACGGTGACCGCGGTGGCTTCGAGGCCGTTGTCCTTCAAGACGCGGCCGATGTTGGCGAAGTGGGCGGGGCTGCTGACATCGAAGATGGGGATCTCGACGCCATCATAGCCGGCGGCCTTGAGCTTTTCGATGACGGGGAAGTTTTCTTCGGTCACGTGACCGGTCCAGAGGAGGAGGTTGAAGCCAATTTTCATGTGTGGGGGACGGCAAACTAGGGAGCCGGTGGAAAAACCGCAAGACTTGCTTTCGGGCGTTTTCGCGGCGCGGACCGTGATGAACGCCTCACGCCGCTGCTTCATTTCAGAGAGATGGCCGGATGAAATTCAAGTTCCCAAGTCACGCGGCATCTTTCACAATCCAGACCATGAGTTCCACGATCCCCCAAGGCACCCTCCCTCCAGAACCTGCTCATGGACAGACTCACTCACATCTTAGCCTCTGGGATCTCATCCTGGCCTGCCTTTCCATCTACGTCATCTCGGCGATGCTGGCAGAGATGCTCTTCGAATTCGATCACGAGATCGCCACGGTGCTGCATGTCGTGGATACCAGTCTGTGCATGCTCTTCCTCGTGGACTTTTGCAGAAGGCTCATCACCGCGCCGTCGAAGCTCGCCTATCTAAAATGGGGCTGGATTGATCTCGTGGCGAGCATTCCCAGCCTGGATGCCCTCCGCTGGGGACGAATGGTAAGTCTCGGGCGTGTGTTTCTTCTGCTGCGTGCGCTGCGCTCAGGCCGGGCGATCATGCGGCTCCTCCGACATGATCCAGCGCGTGCGGTCATTGCCCTGACATTGCTGCTCACCATGATGGTGATGATCAGCAGCTCGCTCCTGATCCTGGGTGTCGAGACGGCGGAGCGTTCGAACATCAAAAGCGGCTATGACGCCCTCTGGTGGACCCTCACGACCATGACCACCGTGGGCTATGGCGACCACTTCCCCGTCACGGTGAAAGGGCGAATGATCGGCGGCATCGTCATGGTAGGCGGCATCGCTCTCTACGCCACGCTCACGGCCTTCATCAGTGCGAAAATCATGGAGCTCTACCAAAAGCATGAGCGTGACGAAGTAGATGCAATCTATGATGAGGTCCGTTCCCTTCGGGGCGAGATGCGGGAGCTTCGGGAGGCCTTGCGAGGTCATGCTGGAAACTCCCCCGCTCCGCCAGCCGAGCCGGGACCGGGCAACTCGGGGAATTCAGGTTGAACATCCGGCATAGGAAAACATACTCAGACGCCCTTTCCCAGACGAAGCATCCCCCAAACGAACCCATGTCCCTGATCTCCACCGCCCGTCTCCTCGTTCTCGCCTCTGTCTCTGCCACGCTGATGTCTTGTCAGAATGGACTCAACAAGTCAGCGAGCTCGGGCAGTGATCCGTATGTCTCGAACTACCCGGCGGACGGTGGCTACAATCCCTATCCCGATCAGCCGGGCCGGGTTGCTGGCAGCGCACCAAGCTACGAGCAGCCCATCGCGCCAGTGGAGGCTGATCCGTATGCCTTCAATGCGCCGACCAGCACACCGCCTCGCAGCACGAGCGGCGGCAGTTCCAGCACGCCGAAGAAGACCGTCACCAGCACGAGCAAGCCGAAGTCCAGCTCCACGAAGTCGAAGAGCACCGCGAAGAAGTCCACCGGCAGCAGCAGCCACACCGTCGTGAAGGGTGACACGCTCTACGGTCTGGCTTTGAAGAACAAAACCACCGTGGCCAAGATCAAAGCCGCCAACGGCCTGAAATCCGACCTCATCCGCCCCGGCCAGAAACTGAAGCTGCGCTGAGCATGTCTCCCGCCGCATCGCCGCCACCACGCAGCCTCGCTGAGCTGGAAGACCGTCTCAGCGAGCCGACCCAGGCGGTGATCGACATGATGCAGCGACTGCAAGGCGACATCATCGTCCTCGGTGTCGCGGGAAAGATGGGGCCTTCCCTCATTCGCATGGCCAAACGCGCCAGCGATGAAGCTGGCACCGAGCGCCGAATCATGGGTGTATCCCGCTTTCGAGACTCTGCCGCGCGCCGCGAGCTGGAAATCCAGGGCATCGAGACCATCACCGCCGACTTGCTCGATGAGCGTGCACTCACCGCCCTGCCAGACGCGCCGAACATCATTTATATGGCGGGCATGAAGTTTGGCAGCACCGGCCAGGAGCCCATGACCTGGGCCATGAACACCCTTCTCCCTGGTCTCGTTTGCCAGCGCTACGGCAGCAGCCGCATCGCCGCTTTTTCCACGGGCAATATCTACGGACTTGTGCCCACCAGCAGCTCTGGCAGCCGTGAAACTGACACACCTAATCCCGCCGGCGAATACGCGCAGAGCTGTCTCGGACGCGAGCGCATCTTCGAGTATTACGCCCAGTCTCACAGCACGCCAGTCTCCCTCATCCGCCTGAATTACGCCTGCGATCTCCGCTATGGCGTGCTTGTGGACATCGCCCAGAAAGTCTGGAGCGGGCAACCCGTCGATGTGACCATGGGCCACTTCAACACCATCTGGCAGGGCGACGCGAATGCACTCTCGCTCCTCTTCCTCGAACACGCCGCCTCTCCCGCGCGGAAGATCAATCTCACCGGCTCCCTCACGCTCAAGGTGCGCGAGGTCGCTGAGCAATTTGGCCTAGCCTTTGGCAAAACGGTTCAGATCACCGGCACAGAAGCACCCGATGCACTTCTCAGCGACTCGTCGCTCTGCTCCAACGCCATCGGCAGCACTACAATTTCCGAAGATGAACTCATACACTGGGTCGCCACATGGGTCAGCCAAGGGGGAGCCACCCTCGGCAAGCCCACCCACTTTGAAAGCCGCGACGGGAAGTTTTAAAACCCTGCCGCTTGTGCCCTTCCCTGCCCTGCGGCAGTCTCGCGGCCTCGCATGAAGGACACCCTCGAAGACCTCGAGCAATTCGTCATCGACGTCATCATCCACAACCGCCGTGGACTGCGCGCGTCGATGTGTCGTACTGTGTTCTGGTTCCTCTCCGGCATTTACAAGGGTGCGGTCAAGCTCCGCCTCTTCCTCTACCGCGAGCGCTACATTCACGATCACCACCTCGGCGTGCCCGTCATCAGCGTTGGCAACATCACCGTCGGCGGCACGGGCAAGACACCCGTCGTCGAGCTGCTGGCGAAGTCGCTACGAGATCGCGGACGCCGTGTTGCCATCCTCAGCCGGGGTTATAAAAGCAAACGCCAGCGCAAGGCCCCGCTGAGCTGGCGCATCGCCGCCAAGTTTGGCCTCGCCCGCAAGCCCAAAGGCCTGCCGCCACGCATCGTCAGCGATGGCGAAAAAGTCCTGCTCGACTCCCACAACGCCGGTGACGAGCCCTTCATGCTCGCGCACAACTGCCCCGGCGTCCCCGTCGTCGTGGATCGTGACCGCGTGAAGGCCGGTGCCCATGCCATCCGCAAATTCGGAGCCGATGTGCTCATCCTTGATGATGGCCTGCAATACCTCCGCCTGAAGCATCGCCACGACATCGTGCTCGTGGACAAGACCGCCCCCTTTGGCACCGGCTACATGCTCCCGCGCGGCACCCTGCGCGAGCCACCAAAAAGCCTCCGCCGCGCCAGCTACATCTTTTTGACCAAGTCCGATGGCGACAGCGCCGAGGTCATCCGCCAGATCGAGCGCTACAACCCCGTGGCCGACATCATCGAGTGCCGCCACCGGCCCGTTCATTTTGAAAACATCCACAGCGGTGAGCGACTCCCGCTGGATTCCTTCAAAGGCAAATACGTCGGCGCACTGTCCGGCATCGCCGTGCCCGAGAGCTTTGAAAACGGCTGCCGAAAACTCGGCGCGAAGGTGCAGTGGACCGCGCGTTTCACCGATCACCACCGCTTCCAGGAAAAGGAGATCACCCAGTTCATCGACCGCTGCGTCAAAGCCGATGCCGATGCGATTTTAACGACGGAGAAAGACTTCGTCCGTTTCCCCAAACTCCCGCCTGGAGAGATTCCCATCTACTTCCTGCGCGTCGAGATCGAGATCACGCGTGGCAAAGACATCTTCGAGCGACTCGTCGATCTCATCGCCCAGCCGCGCCATGTCACGCAGGGGCTCGTGAGTTCAGAGTTGGTGGAGACATCGGAATGAGCCGCCTCGTCATCAACCAGGAGACCTATCAGGCGGTGCTCCAGGAGATCGTGCCAGCCGCGAAGAAGCTGCTCTGGCTCGTCACCGCCGATCTCAAAGATTTGCATGTCAGCAGCGGCAAAAAGTTCGTCCCCTTCCTCCAGGTGCTCGCAGGTAAAATCAGCGAAGGCGTCGAAGTGCGCCTCATTCATGCCAAAGAGCCCGGCCCACGTTTCCGCGCCGACTTCGACCGCTTCCCGGAACTCATCGAGAGCGATCTCTTTAGCCGCATCCTCTGCCCGCGCATGCACATGAAGTGCATCATCGCCGATGGCCGCATCGCTTACATCGGCTCCGCCAATCTCACCGGCGCTGGCCTTGGCGCGAAGAGCGACCACCGTCGCAATTTCGAAGCCGGCATCGTCACCGAAGATCGCGAAGTCATCAGTCAACTGATGACCTTCCTCGACACCTTCTACCTCGGCGACCACTGCCTGAAATGCCAACGCCGCGAGGTCTGCCCCGACCCGATTGTGTGAGTCGCTCATTTTATTGTTTACAAACGTAGTCGTTTTTGACTACAAGTGTAAACATGAGCAAAAAAGCCGCATTTAAATCCGCTAGTGCCGCCAAGGAATCGGTCGCTATCACCGAAGCCGAGTGGGACATCATGGAGCTGCTCTGGGAGCAGGCACCACGCACCTCGCAGGAGATCGTTTCCCTGCTCGAAGAAGGTCGCGGATGGAAGCGCGCGACGGTGGTGACACTGCTCGCCCGACTCACGGCGAAGGGCGCACTCGCCACGGAGCCGCAGGGCAATCGCTTTCTCTACACACCGATCGTGCAGCGCAGCGCCTGTGTCGCTGAAGAGACGCGCAGCTTCCTGGACCGGATGTTTGGCGGCACACTTCAGCCGCTGGTGGCGCATGTGGCGGAGCATCATTCGCTGACAAAGAAGGACATCGCCGAACTGAAAGCCCTGCTCAACCAGATCAACCCCAAAGCCTGATCCCACCATGAACACGCTGCTCGACACCGCCGCGCCCTGGCTCGAAAACATCACTGAGCTTTCCTGGAAGGGCGCGCTGCTCACGCTCGCCATCGGGCTCGCGCTTTTGCTGCTGCGCAGGCACATCTCCCCGGCTTGGCGGCATGGATTGTGGCTGCTGGTCATCCTGCGCTTCACCGTGCCGGACATCGGCATCTCCTCCGTCTCACTAGCGCGGATGGCGGAAGTGCCCGCGCAACTTTCGCGTGAGTTCGTGAAGCCGCCAGAGATCACCTCACCACCCGCCGAGAGGGTCGAAACGCACGCCGTCTCCGAGATGGAGCCGTCCGCTGAAATGGCCCCGAGCACGGCACCCGCTGACACACCAGCCCAGTCCATCATCCGCTGGGACCTTACCCAAAAGCTGACTTACTTCTGGCTCCTCGGCGTGCTCGTGGTGCTCAATATCATGTTGTTCCTGCATCTGCGACTGCTCCAAAAGATCCTCCGTGACAGCAGCGATGCCTCCCCTGCAACATTCGCCCTGTTTCAGGAAGCCTGCCGTCTCTCCCACGTCCGCTGGGCACCACGACTCATCATCACGGACGCGATCAAAGCCCCATCCCTCTTCGGCATCCTGCGCCCGGCCATCCTTCTGCCACGACAGGTCGTTTTGGAAAGCGATGCCACGTCATTAAAACTGATCCTGCTGCATGAGCTCGCGCATCTGAAGCGCTGTGATCTGTGGGCGCAGCTCGTCGCCTCACTCGTGGTGGCCCTGCATTGGTTCAATCCCCTCATCTGGATCGCCGCACGCCGTCTCCGAACCGAGGCCGAGATGGCTGCCGATGCCCACGCGCTGCGCTGCACGGATGCCCGCGAGGCGCATCGCTTTGGCGAGCTGCTCCTCAGCTTCGCCAATCGCGCCGCCGCCGGCTGGATGCTCGCCCTCACCTCCGCCACCCTGCTCGGCATCTGCGAAAACAAACACGACCTCCGCCGCCGTATCGAGGCGCTGGTGGACATCGCCCGCGGTCGCCGCACCCGCTGGCTGCTCGGGCTGGCGATCTTCCTCTCCGCCGTGCTCGTCGGCCTCACCCAGGCACCTGCTCAGGGGGAGAAAAAGCCACGCGCCAAGGCAGCGATGATCACCATCGAAGGCACCGTGACGCATCACGATACCGGCAAGCCCATCCCTGGAGCGATGGTCGGCCAGGTCCTCGGTCATGCGAAGAATCTCACCAACATCATCCTCCCCTTCTTTAAACCTGTGCCGACGGATGCCTTCGGCAAATTCAGCCTCGAGGTGTTGGCTCTAAATCGCACGATCAGCACGATCAGCATCCAATCTCTGATGGTGGATGCTCCGGGCATGGCACTCAGCGTGACTCCGATCGAGGCCAAAGAAGGCACCGTCACCATGAACGTCACCCTCAAGCCAGATGAAGGTATCCGGGGCACCGTGCTGAAGTCGGATGGAAGGCCGCTCCCTGGAGCCGAGGTGATGCTTTCCACGTTCAGTTGGTATATGCGTAACCTGAACAAAGCCGACAGTTTTTCGAGAAGGCCCTACGCCGGCTTTTTGAAAGGCGCGCTCACCACGGACGAACTCGGCCAATTCAGCGACCGCACCACGCTCCCAGATCAAGACAGTGCATCTGATCAGCGCCTACTCGTGGCCTATCACCCTACCGAAGGCATCCAGTCCTGCCCGCTGAAGGACTGGAAATCTGGCATGACCCTGAAGCTCCAGCCCTGGCAAAAACTCACCGGCCTCGTGGTGGATGCCGATGACCAACCCGTAAAGGACAAAGAGGTCAAGCTGATGGAAAGCCAGCGTAATGACGGTGTGCAGGGCAGCCTCTCCAATCATACCGCCACGATGACAGATGAAGCCGGGCGCTTCACCTTTCCCCAACTCCTGCCACAGCCCACCAGCCGCAGCGTCAGCATTGAAAATCAGTACTTCTACATCCATCCCTGGCCGACTCGGGATGGAAAGCCCACGGAAATGAAGCTCCGCCTCGCCGCGCCAAAGCCCGAGCTACCTGCCGCCCAGCTCCGTGAAGTCTCCGGCCATGTGCGGCTGCCAGCAGGCGTGAAGTCCTACGAGACGGCAGATTACGTCGTGCGGGTCAACATCGCTCCCATCGGCCACGTCGGCATGAACGCATTGCGGCCGCCTGACTCGGATGGACAGTTTTACTCCAAACCCTTCCCGCCAGGAGATTACCGCCTCGCCATCTGGGTCCAGTCGAAGAAGGGACGTGACAGCTCGACGGGCGGCTTTTCCAGACTCTTCACCCTCGTGCCAGATGATGGAAACCACTCGCTCGACCTCGGCGAATTTCAGCTCGAGCCCGCCGACTTCGTGCCTGCGAAACCCGTGACCAGTAATAACAAAAAAGTTCGCAGCCAACTCGTGGACATCGTTTTGCCTGCTGCAGAGGTCGCGCAGCATCAGACATGGTTCGGCGGAGGTGGCAACGGTCCCGGTGCCGAGTTAGCACTGACCGGTGGCAGTCTCAGCGGCAGTGTGGCTTGCAGCACGACGGATTACTTTCTCCTCTGCGCTACCACCGCCAATGACACGCATCACTACTCGCCAGCTCTGAAAGCTACGGCAGAGGTAGAAAAAGCCTACACCACTCCACCCCGCTTCACTCCTGGAGTCACCCTGGAGGGCCGCCTCCGTGACGTGCCAGCTGACCGCCGCGCCGGAGCCTGGGTGGTGGCCTGCGTGCGAGTGCTCGGCGCTGTCGAGCGGGACGTCACGCTGCGCGGCTCTCTGCCATCTCTGCGCTGGCACGTCTGGACGCCGCTGCGGGAGGATGGCACCTTCCGCTTCCCCTCGCTGCCACGCGGCAGCGCCAGCCTCGTCGCCCATGGAGATGGCTGGTTCCTCCAGCCGAAGGACACGCTTTCCAGCGAGTACTACATCGACCTCACCGGCCCTGAAAACACCGTGAAAGTGGTGGCAGACACCCTGCCCACCTTTGAGTCTCAAATCCGCGTCCTGACGCCCGATGACAAACCCGCCACTGGCGCGAAGGTGCGGCTTTCCCTCGGCTATGCCAGCACTCTGCGACGTGCCCTCAGCCGCTACGGCCACGAGCACGCACCCGCAGACGCCGAGGCCTATGCACGCTACAAGCAGCAACCCATCCCAGGCCACACCGCCACCACCAATGCCGAAGGCTACGCCCACCTCAGCAACCTGCCGCGCGAGAGCATCTCATGCGAGGTCACCTGGACAGATCCAACGACGAAACAGTCTCTCACCCAGACCTTCACCTTCAAAGCCGGAGATGCGGTTTCCGAATTCAAACTCACTGACTAGACTTGTTCTCGAAACGGCAGCAGCCCGAATGCAGGCATCAACAACAGTGCCGCTAGCACAACCAACTACACGGTCACCCATGACAGGTCTTTGAAGGTGGCGGATTTCATGGGCGTCGATCTACTTCCGGCGGAACTTCACAAAGTAGTTCTCCTTCAACAGATCCTTCACTTCATCCACCTTTTCAAAGCCGGCGGCGATGACTTCGGCCTCGAAGACTTCCTGTCCGGCGCGGACATGGCCCATGATGAAGTCGCTCGTCTCGCCGGGGATGCGTTTGAAGTCGATCAGCACCAGTTCGCCGCCCGATTTGAGCGCTTTGTGCAACGTGGAGAGGCTGGCACTCGGAAACTCGAAGTGGTGATACACATCGCAGATGAAGGCGAGGTCGATGCTCGCCTCGGGCAGCTCCACGCTGCGCTCGGTGCAAAGGATCGTCTGCACGTTTGAGGCGCTGGCTTTGGATGCGCGGGCTTTGATGTGCTCCAGGAAATTCTTCGCGATCTCGACGGCATAGACCTTGCCATTTGCACCGACGGCCTGCGCAAAGTGCAGCGTGAAAAGCCCTGTGCCTGCGCCGATGTCCGCCATGACCATGCCCGGCTTCAAACCGGCCGTGGTGACGATTTTCTCCCGCTGGTGGAAGATCTCGCGGCTCTCGGTTTCGAACTTCTTTGTCCACTCTTCGACATTGAGCTTCGGATCGAGAAATTTGTCGTTGATGCCGGGTTTGACGCTGGCGTCTTGAGAGAAAACGAGGCTCGTGAGCAGGCAGAGGAGGGCTGTGGTGTGTTTCATGGGTTGAGAAGCAGTTACTCAAACTTGATGTAGGCGAAGCCTTGCAATTGCAGGTCGATCAATCGCGGGAAAGCACCAACGACGAGTTTTACACCGGGCATCAGCTCCGTAGGCTTCACACCTTTTTGCTGCATCGTGTTTTCGCACAGCTCGATCTGCACGCCGCGCTTGGTGAGTTCGGCGAGGATCTCGCCATTTGGATTCGCGGACTCGGCACCGAGCCGCTTCCGAGCCTCGTCATTCACCACCGCCGCAATGCCCGTGCCGTGATAGACGAGGTGAAGATGCACCTGCTCCGGCGCGATGCCATGCTTTTGGTAGGTGTCGATGAGCTTGCGGGCGTAAAACAATCCTTTGTTCACACCTTCATGCTGCGTGTCATCCGTCACCTGATACACGATGCGCAAGTTTTCACGCACCTGGATGGGAATCACCTCCGGCTCGGCAGCGAGTGCGGTTGTGCAAAAAACGAGAAGAGATGCGAGTAGGAGTTTCATGGTTGAGTGTCCGGTTTCCACGACATGTAGCCGCGGTGGATGTGTTGGATGTTCTTGAAGCCGAGTTCCTTGAGCCGAGCGACTGCTTTGCGACTGCGGAAACCTCCGGCGCAATAGACGAGCACGGGCTTTTGCTTGTCGAGAACTGTGACCTTCCAGTCGAAAGCTTCGTCGCCGATGGAGATGTTCACGGCTTTTGGCAAAGCGCCTTCGCTGAATTCGCCTGTGGAGCGAACATCGAGCACCTGGGTCTCTGGGTGTTCGCGGAGCCAGGCATTGGCTTGATCGGCTTTTAGATTGGCGCACACGCAGCCCGGCTTGGCTTTGAAGAGGCTGCCATCCCAGTTTCCTTCAAACCCATACCAAAGGCCGATGACGGTGGCGATGATGACGATGGTCCAGATCATGAGTTGGAGAAGATGGCAACTGTTCTCACCCACACTTGCCGCGGCCACAGCATCCGCCTTTATCTCCACCCTTGCCGCAGGTGCTCAGTCCCAGCGGCGCATACAGCGGGCAGAAACGGATGAAGGCGGTGAGCAGCGGCACGGCACCGATGGCTCCGAGCCAGGAGTGATTGACGATGCCGTAGGCGATGAGGCCGAGGCCAATGATGATGCGCAGGGCGCGATCGACGGTTCCAATGTTGGGTTTCATATCAGTGTTTGGGTTCGGGGTGGGAATGCTTGTTGGCCATGAAATACAACACCGGCACGGCCATGCGGCTGATGAACAGGCTTGCGATTTCGCCTGCCATGAGTGCGATGGCGAGGCCTTGGAAGATCGGATCAGCGAGGATCACGGCGGCTCCGACGACCACGGCCATCGCGGTGAGCAGCATCGGGCGGAAGCGCACAGCTCCAGCATCGATCACTGCCTCGCTCAGCGGCATGCCCTCGCGAATGCGCAGCTCGATGAAATCGACGAGGATGATCGAGTTTCGCACGACGATGCCACCGCCAGCCATGAAGCCGATCATGCTCGTGGCGGTGAAAAAGGCGTCCAGCATTCCGTGCGCGGGCAGAATGCCGACCAGCGAGAACGGAATGGCGATCATGACGATAGCGGGCGTCAGGAAGCTGCGGAACCAGCCGACCATGAGCACATAGATCAAGATGATACACGCTCCGAAGGCCGCGCCGAGATCGCGGAAGACTTCGATGGTGATGTGCCACTCGCCGTCCCATTTCATCGACGGTTCGGCGTCGCTGAAGGGCATGGAGGCGTTGAGGATCTTCAACTCCGTGCCGCTGCCGCCGAACTCGCGGGTGTCGAGCTTCTTGAGCGCCTCGTTCATCTGGAAAATGGCATACACGGGGCTTTCGACGATTCCGGCGACATCGCCGATGACGTAAGTCACGGGCATGAGGTTCTTGTGATAGAGGCTCTTCTCGACGGTGACGTGCTCCACCTTCACCAGCTCGCGCAAGGGCACGAGTGGCGAGCCGCTGGCGCCGGGTTCGGGTAGGGCGTTGGCATCGCCGGAGCGCACGCGGAGCGCCAAAAGCTCCTCCGGCGTGGTTTTGGCGCTGCGAGGCAGTTCGAGGCGAATGTTAACGTCTTCCTTCTCTTCGGGCTGATGCAGCAAATCGACGTTTTCGCCATCGACAGCGATTTTGAGCGTCTGCGAGATCGTGGCGGCGCTGATGCCGTGCAGCGCGGCTTTCTCCTTGTCGATGATGAAGCGGGCTTTTTGCTGATCGGCCTCGATATACCAATCCACATCGACAACCCCCGGCGTGGTCTTGAAGATGTTCTTTACCGCGTCTGCGAGCTTCAGACGTGCTTCCTCGGTGGGTCCGTAAATCTCCGCGACGAGGGTTTGCAGCACGGGTGGCCCAGGCGGCACCTCGGCGATGGCGACGCGTGCTCCATAACGCTCCGCAATCGCCGCCACGGCAGGTCGCACGCGTTTGGCGATGTCGTGGCTCTGCGCTTTGCGTTCGTGTTTGTCCACCAGATTGACCTGAATGTCCGCGGTGTTGGCTCCGCGACGCATGAAGTAGTGACGCACGAGGCCGTTGAAGTTGTAAGGCGAGGCGACACCCGCATACACTTGGTAATCGGTGACCTCCGGCTCGGTGCGGATCGCGGCGGCCATCTCGCGAGCGACGGCAGTGGTTTTTTCCAACGAGGAGCCTTCCGGCATGTTCAGGATGACTTGGAACTCGCTCTTGTTGTCGAAGGGCAGCATCTTCACCTTCACCCAGCCGATGCCGACGGTGCCCATGCTCGCGAGCAGCAGAACAGTGATGCCGATGAGGAAGATCCAGCGCCAGCCGGAGCTGTGGATGAGCGGGCCCATCATCTTGCGGTAGAGCTTCGTGAAGAAGTCCTCGGGATGCTCGTGGCTGGAATGGTGGAGTGCTGGAGTGGTGGAGTTTTGATTCCCATCACTCCCGTTCTCCATCACTCCATCGCTCCGGTATTTCTTCCCCCAACGAAGGATGCGAATCGAAGCCCACGGCGTGACGATGAACGCGATCAGCAGCGACCAAAACATCGCCGCGCTGGCACCAATCGGGATCGGACGCATGTAAGGCCCCATCAAACCGCCCACAAATGCCATCGGCAGCACGGCGGCGATCACGGCGAAGGTGGCGAGAATGGTGGGATTGCCGACTTCACCCACAGCCTCCACGGCGATGGCAGACCAGTTGCGGCCTTTGTTTTGCGGCAGATGAAAGTGTCGGACGATGTTCTCCACGACCACGATGGCATCATCCACGAGGATGCCGATGCTGAAGATGAGCGCGAAGAGCGTGATGCGATTCAGCGTGAAGCCGTAGAGGTAAAAAACGAGCAGCGTGAGCGCCAGCGTGGCCGGAATGGCCACGGCGACGATGCCGCTCTCCCGCCAGCCAAGCGTGAGCCAGATGAGGATCGCCACGCTGAATACGGCGATGCTCATGTGCAGCAGCAGCTCATTCGACTTCTCCGCCGCCGTCTCGCCGTAGTTGCGTGTAATGCTGACGCTGACATCGGCCGGAATGACGCTGCCTTTGAGCAGCTCGACCTTTTGCAGCACTTCGTCAGCTACGCTGATCGCATTCGCGCCAGGGCGTTTGGCGATGCTGAGCGTCACGGCTGGTTCGTCGTTCGTTTTGGAGCCGTGGAAGACATACTGCGTCGGCTCCTCGCCTCCATCGACGATCTCGGCGACTTCGCGCAAATACACCGGGCGACCGCTGAAGACACCGATGACCACGTTGCCGACTTCTTCGGCGGTTTTGAGGAAGGCACCAGTTTCGACGAGGACTTCGTTGTTGCCCGTGGTGAGGCCACCGGCGCGGAATTGTCGGTTCGCCTGCTGGAGCATCGGCACGAGGCCTGCGGGGCTCAGGTTGCGGCTGGCGAGCTTCACGGGGTCGAGCATCACACGCACGGCGCGACGCGAACCACCGAGCAGCGTCGTCTCGGCCACGAGCGGCACTTGTTTGATGGATTCATCCACCTGTGCGGCCAGACGGCGCAGCGTGAGGTGATCGTAGCGAGCACTGTGAAAGGTGAGCGCGAGGATGGGCACGTCGTCGATGCTCTTTGGCTTCACGATGGGCATGGTGACGCCCATCGGGATGCGGTCGAAGTTCGAGCGCAGTTTCTCGGTGATCTTCACCAGGCTGCGCTCGGGATCTTCGCCCACTTTGAAGCGCACGATGACGAGGCTCTCGCTGTCGCGTGAGGTGCTGTAGAGATATTCCACGCCGGGGACCTCCCACAGCAGCTTTTCCATCGGACGCGTGGCGCGTTCCTCGATCTCCTTCGCGGTGGAGCCTGGCATGGCGACCATGACATCGAGCATCGGCACCTTGATCTGCGGCTCTTCTTCACGCGGCAGCAAAACAATCGCCGCCGCGCCGAGCAAAACGGACGCGATGACCACCAGCGGCGTCAGCTTTGAATCAATGAACGCCGCCGCGATGCGGCCTGCGATGCCGAGATGCGAAGCAGAGTAGCCATCTCGCTCCGTCGAGATGAGCTGAGGGCTTTCGCCGGCACTCGCCGTGACCGTGGTTTGAGAGCCGCTGTGGTTTGCGGGAGCGTCTTGCTCATCTCGCGGGAGCGAGATGGCTACTGTACTTTTAGGCTCGCTCATGGCTGGATGGTCACGGGTTGGCCGTCGGTGAGTTTCGCGGTTTCGGTCACGATGACTTGTTCACCTTCCTCGAGGCCGGAAAGCACCTCGACGCGGCCTTCGAGCACCTTGCCGGTCTTCACGAGCCTCAGCGCTGCTTTGCCATGTTGGGCGACGAAGACGAGTTCCATCTGTCCGCGCTTCAACACGGCGCTTTGCGGCACGAGCAACAGTTTCACCTCGGCGACGGGCACCGAGACGCGACCAAACTGTCCCGTGCGAAGGCCTTCGGTCGCTGGAAGATCGAGCTTCACGCGGAAGGTACGGCTCACGGGATCGGCCACGGGCGAAATTTCGCTCACGGTGCCTTCGATGACCTTCGCGAGGCGCACGGGCATCTTTTCACCAAGCTTCACGCGGTCGAGAATCGCCTCGGGAAGATCGGCTTCAAAGCGCAGCGAGGTGGGCGCTTCGATTTCGAGCAGCGGTTTGCCCGGCATGGCGAGATCGCCCACGTCGGCGAGCTTGCGCGTGACCACGCCATCGAAGGGCGCGGTGACTTTCGCATAGCTGAGCATCGTTTCGGCCTCACTCACGGCTCCGGTGCCGATCTTCACGCGAGCATCGGCTGCGTCGAATTCCTGTCGCGTGGTCGCATTGCTGGCGATGAGCTGCTTTTGGCGATCAAAGTCGCGTTTCGCCTGATCAAGCATCGCGCGAGCCTGATCGACCTTCGCCTGGATCTCCTGCACATCGAGACGCGCGAGCAAATCGCCTGCTTTCACCATCGCGCCGGGCGTGGCGGTGTATTCGAGCACGCGACCGCTGACCTTCGCCTCGACGACGGCGCGTTGTTTGGACCGCACAGTGCCCACGACCTCCTCCACCGCCACATGCGTCTCCAGTTTAACTAACTGAACCTTCACGGCGAGGTTCGGCAGTTCTGGAGTCGTGATGTGTTTTGCTTCATGTTCACCGCAAGCAGCGAGCAAGAGCACGGGGAGGAGGCGTGAGAAAGTTTTCATGTTGTGACTGGCAGTTGATGCCTCAGTTCTTCGAACAACAGGACGCTCCAATGCCTAGCTTTTTCAGCAGGATCTCCGCCGGGCAAAAGCCGGTGAAGGATGATTGCAGAAGATTCGCGCCAACGAAGGCAGTCAGCCAAAGCCAGTTTGGACTTACATAATGGCTGAGTGCCAGACTGAGCAGAATCATGGTGCCCGCGAAGGCGCGGATGATGTTTTCGAGTTTCATGAGGTGCCGTTGGATTCGTGATTGACGGACAGGAGTTCTGAAGGATAATCAAACCCAACTGTATGAGTTTATACGCATATAGTCGATGCTTGCAAACTCTTTTTCCGCCATGCCTGCGCGCACGAAAAAATCACTCCCCCCCGTCTCCGACGAAGCGCTCGCACTGATCGCCTCTTGGTTCCGCACACTCGCCGAACCGAGCCGACTGAAGATCCTGCGCGCCTTGGAAGAAGGTGAAAAAAACATCACCGAACTCGTCGCCACCACCGGCCTGACCCAGGCAAACGTCTCGCGGCACGTTCAGTCGCTCGTCGATGCCGGCATGGTGGGTCGCCGCAAGGAAGGACTCTCTGTGATCTGCTTCATCGCCGATCCCAGCATCACGGATCTGTGCGACAATGTCTGCAACAACCTGCTGAAGCGCCTTTCCAATCAGGTGAAGAAGCTGGGTGGCAAGTGAGCCAGGTGCTGGTGAGTTAGGCTCGGACAAAGAGGCTCGGTTCCTTTCGAATCGAGCATAAAAGTAGCGCCTTCCAGCCGTGACATGGCTTGACCATCAAGGGCGAAACCGCTAGCCTGCACGCCCTAACCAAATCCTCACCCCCTCACTATGGAAACCGTCAGACTCGGCATCGTTGGCCTCGGAAACATGGGCAAAGCCCATCTCGCAAACATTCGCGCCGGCAAAGTGCCCGGACTCCGCGTCACCGCCTTGTGCGAGAGCGTCGGCACCTTGCCCGCGCAGCTCGAAGGCGAGCATCCCTTCACGGATGTCAGCAAGATGATCAAGTCAGGCCACATCGATGCCATCCTGATTTGCACACCGCATTTCAGCCACACCACCATCGGCATCGAGGCGCTGCAAAACGGCCTGCACGTTCTGGTCGAAAAACCCATCTCCGTTCATAAAGCCGACTGCGAGCGCCTCATCGCTGCACACACGGACAAAACGAAGATCTTCGCCGCCATGTTCAACATGCGCACGAACGCCTGCTTCAAAAAAGTGAAGGACCTCATCGACAGCGGCGAGCTCGGTGCCATCCGCCGCGTGCATTGGGAAGTCACCAACTGGTTCCGCACCAACTACTACTATGCCACCGGCGGCTGGCGCGGCACTTGGAAGGGTGAGGGCGGCGGCGTGCTCATGAACCAGTGCCCACACAACCTTGACCTCTTCCAGTGGATGTTCGGCATGCCGCAAAAGGTCCGTGGCTTCTGCCAGTTCGGCCGCTTCCATGAAATCGAAGTCGAGGACGATGTCACCGCCGTGCTGCAATACGACAACGGCACCACCGCCACCTTCGTCACCTCCACCGGCGAGGCCCCAGGCGTGAACAAGCTGGAAATCACTGGCGAGCAGGGCCGCCTCACCGTCACCGACGGCAGCAAAATCCACTTCCAGCGCAACCGCCAGCCCATGAGCAAATTCTGCATGGAGGCCGAAGCCGCCTTCGCCATGCCCGAATCCTGGCACATGGACATTCCCGTCGCCGACAGCGGTGGGCAGCATGTCGAGATCCTGCAAAATTTCACCAACGCCATCCTCAAGGGTGAAAAGCTCCTCTCTCCCGCCGAGCAGGGCATCTTCAGCGTCGAGCTGGCGAACGCCATCCTCCTCAGCACCTGGCAGGACAAAGCCATCGAACTCCCCATGAGCAGCGCCGACTACGAGCGCATCCTCATCGAGAAAGGCGAAAAGAGCACCTTCCAGAAAACCAAAGTCGTCGCCAAAGCCAGCGCCGACGACTTCGCGAAGAGCTTCCGTTAATCCCAACGAAACTCTCCTCACCTGCCCCGATGCGCCCCAAGCCATCGGGGCTTTTTGTGAAGACCATGAACATGAGCAACAAGTCCAACCCGGCCGAAAGGTCCATGAACTGGTCCATTTGCATTGTCGCTGGCTGGATACCTCTCATCTTCTTTATTTGGCTTCTGTCACTCGTTATAGGGAAAACTGGAGAAGCTTTCTGCATTGCTGCCATGTCCATGTGGGCTCTCTTTTCTATTTCGGGACTTTGCTTCTCAACTTATCTAGCACTCTTCGCCTTCTTTGTTCCGGAACATAGACGACAAAGTCTTTTCGCAATCGTCATAGCCTTCTTGAGTTGGAGCATAGAACTGCCCTTATCTCTAATGGTCTTGTTGGTGTTCCGGAATGGTAGTTTCTGAAAATCCGCACTCTGCCAGCCTTCGCCTGACCTTCGTTCCACATGGAACAATTCCACCCTCTGTGCTAGCCTCACACCTCCATGTCTTCCGCCTACACTTTCCCCAAACACTACGATGTCATCGTCTGCGGCGCAGGTCATGCTGGGGTGGAGGCGGCGATGGCAGCCGCTCGACTCGGCTGTCAGACGGCGATCCTCACTCAGAACCTCGACACCATCTCGCAGATGTCCTGCAACCCGGCCATTGGGGGACTCGCGAAAGGGCATGTGGTTCGTGAGATCGACGCTCTGGGCGGGGTGATGGGTCTGAACACGGACGCCACGGGCATCCAGTTCCGAATGCTGAATGCCAAGAAGGGCCCCAGCGTCCAGGCACCACGGGCTCAGTGCGACAAGAAAGCCTACCAGTTCCGCATGAAGTGGCTCATCGAGAACCAACCGAACCTCGACATGCACCAGGGGAACGCGGCTGAGATCTTGGTCGAAAACGATGTCGTCACTGGCATCCGCACCAGCCTCGGGATGATCTACCGGGCCAAGTCCGTCATCATTTCCTCCGGCACCTTTATGCGAGGACTCCTCCATGTGGGCCTCCAGAACCAGGCTGGAGGCCGCATGGGCGACAGCATTTCCACCCTGTCCGACAGCCTGAAGCTGCTCGGATTCGAGATCAAACGCTTCAAAACCGGCACCCCCTGCCGCATCAACAGCCGCAGCATCGACTTCTCCAAGTGCGAAATCCAGCCCGGCGATACCCCTACCCCACCCTTCTCCTACCTCTCCGGCATCGTCCCAGAAGACCCAGAAGGTGACTCTGGCACCGGCCCACCCCAGTTCACTTTGAACTCCTGGCGACCTGTAACGTTCCACGTGGAACAAATCCCCTGCTGGATCACCTACACGAACCCCCAGACGCACGACATTATCCGGGCGAATCTGGACAAATCCCCCATGTATTGCGGGCGGATTGAGGGCGTTGGACCCCGCTATTGTCCCTCCATCGAGGACAAGGTGGTGCGCTTTGCGGAGAAGGAGCGGCATCAGGTTTTCCTGGAACCGGAGGGCCGCCACACCCGCGAGTTCTACATCAACGGCGTCTCCACTTCCCTGCCCTACGAGGTCCAGCTCGACTTCATCCGCAGCATCACCGGCCTGGAGAAGGCCGAGATCATCCGCCCTGGCTACGCGGTGGAGTATGATTACTGCCCGCCCACGCAGCTCTACCCCACCCTGGAGACGAAGCGCGTCTCCGGTCTCTACTTCGCCGGGCAGATCAATGGCACCTCCGGCTACGAGGAGGCCGCCGGTCAGGGCCTGCTCGCCGGGGCGAATGCGGCCCTGAAAGTGCAGGGCAAAGCGCCCTTCATCCTCAGCCGTAGCGAGGCCTATCTCGGCGTGCTGATCGACGACCTCGTCACCAAGGGCGTCACCGAGCCCTACCGCCTCTTCACCTCCCGCGCCGAGTATCGCCTCCTCCTCCGCCAGGACAATTGCGACCTCCGCCTCACCCCCCGCGCTGCTGAAGTCGGCCTCACCTGCCGCACCCGCACCCGACTCACCCAGGAGAAAGCGGACCTCCTTGCCAAAGCGATCCAGTTCGCCCAAGTCACCAGTCATGAGGGCATGAAGCTCCATTCCTGGATTCGCCGCACCGAAAACGACCACACGAAGCTCCCCACCGACATGCTCGCCGAGTTCCCCGAGCCCGTCTGGCAGCAGCTCGATTACGAGCTGAAATACGAAGGCTACGTCCAGCGCCAGGAAGTCATGATTGGCAAAACCGCCCGCATGGAGGGCCACAGCATCCCGCCCGACTTCGATTACACCAAGGTCCACAGCCTGAAAAAAGAAGCCCAGCTCCGCCTCACCGAGATCCGCCCCACCACCCTCGGCCAAGCCGCCCGCATCCAAGGAGTGACGCCGGCGGAGATTTCGTTGCTGGCGGTGATGCTGAGGAAAGGCGGCTGATCATTTCACCAGCGACGAGGCCTGTTGAAATGTCTTGGTAGTAGGATGCTCAGGCCCGAGGTGTTGATTTGCGCGTTCGAGTATCAAAGTAATGATCCGCTTTGCCTCTACTTTGTTTCCACTCTGGATTTCGGCAGTTGCCAGATCAAAGCCTGAATTTAAGGAACGAGGATGCCCAGGTCCCAAGACCTTGTCACGACGCTCCCACACGCTTCGCAGAATAGGTAATGCCTCACTAAACCGCTTTTGTTCTTTGAAACATGTTCCGAGCCAAGACTCTGCATGAAGAGTCTCGGGATGGTCTGGTCCATTTCTCTTCTTTTGAATGTTGAAAACTACCTGAAACTCCTTCTCTGCAGCTTCTAAGTAGCCTTGATAGAGGTAGGCAGAGGCGAGATTCGACCGGGTCGTCAGCACATCATCTGCTTCTTCACCAAACTTCCGCCGCTGGATTTCGAGAAGATTTACACCCTGCTTGATTGCTTCATCATATTTGCGCATTCCTGACAGCACCACCACTAAAGCCTTGCGAGCAGACAGACCCACGGTGCCATCCGCACCAAAGTCGATGTCGCACTCTTCCATAGCTTTTCTGCATAATTGCTCTGCCTCTTCAAATGCTTCAATGCCCCGGAGACAGTTCGCTAGTCTCAGCCTAGCCATCTGAGATTCCTCATGACGCTCGCCATAAACACGAACACAAATAGCCACCTGGGTGCGCGAGACAGCAATCGCATCCTTCACCTGCCCAGCAGCTTGAAGAAATGCCGATAACTCCCCACGGCAGTAAATAGTCTCCTTCGCATCTGAACCGAGCAATTTGAAGAACTCATCAAACGCTTTGTTGGCGTAGCCAACCGCGTCTTCATAGCGGCCCTCGTCATACCTCATGCCGGCAGTCCGAAGCAGCCGATCCGCCTCATCCAAACGGGCTTGTTTTTGATTGCAGCCTGTCAGGAGGAGCGCCGCCACCAAGAAAACGGAAATCTGAAAAAGTAATCTCATCACTCCCATTCTTGGCTTTGGCATGTGACTGTAAAGGCCATTTCACAGCTAGCGGCAGTGTGTTCTTTTGAATACCTTTTCATCCAGCGACTTCCCTCCCCTTCCTTACCGAGTACAAATTTTCGCAATGACCTTCCATCGTGATCCACGGCACCTGCAAATTTTCGCAGCGGCCTTCCATCGTGATCCATGGCACCTGCAAAGGTTTGCAACGGCCTTCCATCGTGATCCACGGCACCTGCAAATGTTTGCAACGGCCTCCCATCGTGATCCACGGCACCTGCTGTTTTCGCAACGGCCTCCCATCGTGATCCACGGCACCCGCAAGTTTTTGCAACGACCTTCCATCGAGGTCCACGGCACTGGCGAGTTTTAGAAAGGCCTGGGACGCGCGGCGGTCAGAGATCCAAAACAGGCAAGAGGGGTTTTTGCTGGAAAACCCATTATCTCACAGATGTCTAATCAAGGATTGACCTGCCGAGGGAGAATTGATTATCCTCACAACTGTTAATGAAAAATCATCTGTAGGTCATGGCACGATTCGACTTCAGCTTCTTTGACAGTGGAGTTCGCTTTGACACTCCAGATGGAAATCCATCCAGCACCATGAGAGACTTAGCGCATTTCCTCGACAACCCGTTTGATGACAGGCAAATCAGCGAGGCCGAACTGGCCGCTTTCACCACGGATCATTTGGAGCGGTTCATCGCGAATAATACCAACAATGAACTGACGGCACGCATCACGGCGACACAGAGCGCCTTTGATCTTTTCGCCGACTGTGTGACGGACAACGATGCGCGGCTGGCGATCCGCAAGGCGCGAAAGCTGGCCAAGGATAACTACCGTGAGATCACGATCCCACGCGATGTGGCAAGGATCGAGGGCGCCTTTGTCAGTGCGTATGGTGCAGATTCACCGGTGATCCTGGAGGCACTGCCCAACGGCCGCTCGATCTTCCAGACCTGCCGTGATGATCAGGTGGAAGCGAAACTGGACATCCTGCTGCAGGCGGTGACCGCCCATCAGGCGGACCTGGTGCCTGCGATCGTGACTCTGGCGGCCGCACTGAAGGCGAACTGGCTAACTGTTTATGCTGCCAGTGAAGCCTCGACAGGCTCTTCATCCACGACACAAGACGGCAAGAAGATGGCCCGTGATAATCTGCAACTGATGCTTTACCTGAATCTGGTGAAGCTCATGGAGATCTTCCCCCGCCAGCCGGAGAAGATGACGATCTACATGCAGCAGCACCTGCTTGAGAATCCCACAGCTCCTGAAGAACCCGAGCCTCCCGAGCCGCCGACGCCATAACAACAAGGGCTCGAATCACTTCGCCTTCTTTTTGGTGACGGACTTCAGCAGAGCCTCGGGTTTCCACGCACGGGGCTGTTTGATACCGGTGCTGCTCCACTCCATGCCTCGAGTGATCCAGTCTTCGCGCCACTCTTCGTAGGTTAGGCCGTCGTCGTCATCGCTGACGCCGAACTGGAAGCCGCAGGCGGGGCAGATCTCGAAGGAGCCGCCGCCTGACTTGGCGCGCGGGGCTTCTTTGAGCTGATCAAATCCGCAGACGAGGCAGGTGTGGGAGGTGGCTTTCATCACTTGAAGGGGAGCTGGGCGGGTGAGATGGGGCGGCCGGGCTGGCGCTGCCAGTAGGTGGGGCTGTTTGGGCAGAAGTAGGTCTTCGTGGTGCCGTCGCGATTGTAGGCAGCGAAGGCGCGGGTCTTTGGGTCATAGACGCGGAGGCTGCTGTCACTGTCGTCCCACTTCATGGGGACTTGGCCGGCTTTGCCCCGCTGGAGGAAGTGCCAGGCCTGGGCGGCGTAGTCGTCGGGGGAGGTGCTTTGGAAATCAGCACCGTGGCGGTCGTAGTGATCCTGCAATGTGTCGATGCGACCCCAGGTCTGGCGTGTGGGCGGGGCGCGGGCGGCGGTGGGAGCTGTGGCGGCGGGCTTGGGCTTCGGCGGCTCGGGCGTGAGGGCATCGACGATTTTGTTGAGGAGGGATTTCGGTGCTGCTGCAGGAGGCGCGGGCGATGCGGCTGGGGAGGTGCTGCCGAAAAGGAAGCTGCCTGCCGCGAGCTTTTGCCGGGCGCTGCCGACTTCGTAATAGTAAGTGGTGCCTTTGACGAGACCGGGGAGCGTGATGCTGTGATCGGCAGCGACGGGCCCTTCGAGTTTTTGATCCAGTTTATCGAGGGCGGTGCCGACACTGGCTCGTGTGCCACAAGCCACATCGGTGCGCCAGGCGATGGTGGCGCTGCTTTCGCTCTGCATGACTTTCGGCCCGGAGATCAATTCCACGGCCTGGGCAACGAGGGCAAACATCCAAAACAAGGTGGCGATGACGAGTCGAGTCATGAGGCGCGATGGTAGTGGCTGGCGGAGAAATGCCAAGCGGCGGAATATGAGGCTAACGATTCGAAAAACGGACCGTTCTGACTTGCCGCCCGCGCGGCCTCCTGCCAGTCTCGCCCCCCATTCACTAATGATCCGTCCTTTTCTGACCCCAGCCACGCTCGCGCTGGCTCTCGCCATCACCGCCTGTGACAAGAAACCTGATCCTGCCGCTGCCGCGAAAGCCCCGGAAGCCAAGCCTGCGGAAGTGGCCGCAGCGCCGAAGAAGGCAGACGCCGAACCTGCGAAGCCTGCCAAGGAGGAGCCTTTCCCGGAGTCGGTCGATGTGGGTGATTTCGGCAGTCTGGAGCCAATCGAGCGTGCGGATCTGCCGAGCCGCGGGGTGATCGTCTTTGGCCCGAATGATCATGAGCACTCGAATCAGGCGCACTGGGAAACGTATCTGTGGTCGAAGTTCAAGGCGAAGCGCTGGGGCAAGTATCAGGTGCGCCTAACCTACACTTTACGCCGCGCCTCACTGGGCATGCAGTTCCGTATCGGTGATCTGGTGTCGAAGAAGCCGCTGAAGTCTGCTCCAGTGCCACGCAAAGTGTATCTGGGCACGGTGAACATTCCGGCAGCGGGCGACTTCCCTTTCTCCATGATCACGCCACCTGCTGAAGACGGCAGCTTCAAGCTCATCGAGCTGGCTTTGATCCCAGCACCGGAAGGGGAGAAGATCACGCAAGCCGCTGATGGCGGCCTCACTCTACATGCCAAGGACGCGACGACCTGGTCTGAAAACATGCGCTACGAGCCGAAGCCTGAGAAGAACTGTCTCGGCTTTTGGACAGAGGCGGATGACTTCGCCGAATGGGAGTTTGAAGTGACCAAGCCGGGCAAATACAAAGTCAGCGTGAGCTACGGCTGCGGTGGTGGGAATCACGGCAGCGAGGTAGAGCTGAAGCAAGGTGCCGCATCTCTGAAATGGACCACACAGGACACGAGTGGCTTCCAGAGCTGGAAGGACATCGCGCTCGGTGAGATCGAGATCAAAGAGGCAGGACTGCAACGTCTGGTGATCGATCCGGTGAACAAGGTGAAGTCCGCCGTGCTCGACGTGCAAAAGGTCGTGCTCACGCCTGCGGGTTGATCTCATCGGCCATGATGCGCGTTCTGCGTGTGCTTGCCTGGCTGGCGCTGTTGGCCGGCATACTTCTCCAGCTTTGGCTGAAGGATCGTCATGTGGCCTGGGCTTTGTTCTTCTATGCCATGCCGAAGCCATGCCTCATGGGCGTGGCTCTATTGTTGACGGTCATTTCGAATCGCTGGCAGCGCAAGGCAGCCGTGATGGTGATGCTAGGCCTGACGCTTTGGTGGGCCACGACCTCGTGGTCATGGAAGGCTGTTCCGGCAGAAGCTGGTGCTTCGAAGGATGAAGTGACCCTGCTCTATTGGAACCTCTGCCGCCCGAACAAGCTAGATCGGCACGCCGTTGACTTGGTTAGGGAGCTACAACCGCACATCGTCGCCTTTGTCGAGCCTGGAAAGGAAATCGCTCCCCTGCTGCCGAGCTACGAAGCACTGCTGCCAGGTTATACTCTGGCATGGATGCCGCGTGGTATTCTCTGGATGACACGAGTCCCATCGCGCTATCGCGAGCGTGGTAAACTGGATGGGATGGGAGCCTACGCCCGTTTTGAAGTGAACGGTCTGGGAGCCACCTTCCCTGTCGTAGTCGCCGACGTCACGCCGAACTTTTTCCACTCGCGCGAGCAGCAGCTCAAAGAGGTGATCGACCAAAGCCAGGATCGGCGGGATGCCATCCTGGCGGGTGATTTCAACACGCCGCTCGAGTCGATCTTCTTCGATCCCTATCGCGCTCGTTTTGCCAATGCTCTCGAAGCAGGAAGCAGCGGATTTCGCGAAACCTGGTTCTTTGGACTTCCTTTATTGAGCATCGATCAAGTATGGGTCGGCTCTGATTGGGAGGTCATCGAAGCCAGAAAAATCTGGCGACTCACTGGCAGCGATCACGCCGCGATCTTTGTTCGGCTGCGGAGACGCTGAGCCTCACTCCAGGCTCCACTTCACGGCTACTTTTTGTTCGCGGCCATTCTTGTCGTTAAACTTCACGAAGCCGTTCTTCGCACCAAATTCGTGGACTTCCTTGGTCACTTTCACGTCGTAGGCGCAGTACTCGGCGATCTCCAGAAGCTTGCCCTGCTGCCACCAGCGAAGCGCTTGCAGGCCGTCGGCGGTCTTCCCTGCCCCGAGACTGGCGGCGGCGACATCTTCGAGCTTGATGCGATGCCCGAGCTGCTTTTCGAGATCCACCAGAAGATCGAAACTGTTCACGCGGTCGCGGAAATCAAAGATCGTGTGACCCATGAGCACTTCGTAATCAAAGCTGATGTGATTGAAGCCGACGACCAGATCGGCGCGAACCAGTTGTTCGATCAGCTCGTTTGTCTCTTCTTCCTCGAAGATGCGGTATTCCCTGTTCTTCGTGCTGTAAGTCACCGCGATGGAGATGCCCATCTTGTGCTTGTTCCCCCAGCCGCCCACGTCATTCGCGGTGCGGCGGGTTTCCAAGTCGAAATAGACGATGTCTTTGCCCATTCGATGCGGCTTCAGAGACGATACACGATGCGTGCCTTGTCCATGTCGTAGGGGGACATTTCCAGCTTCACACCATCACCAATGACGAGACGGATGAACTTTTTGCGCATCTTGCCGGAGATGTGGGCGAGGACTTCATGCTCATTCTTCAGCTTCACGCGGAACATGGTGCCAGCGAGCACGGCGGTGATCACACCTTCGAGTTCGATGGCTTCTTCCTTCTGCTGGAGGTCATCTTCGGCTGGGGGCTCGGGACGACGCTGCGGAGGACCGCCGCGACCACGACCGCGACCACGGAAGCCACCACCTCCACCGCCACGATTTCCACCACCGCCGCCACCACCACCTGGACGTGGAGGGCCGCTACCACCCGGACGAGGCGGACCTCCTCCTGCACCCGGCGGGCGCGGAGGACCACCAGCGCCTGGAGGACGTGGTGGACCACTGCCGCCACCTGGACGTGGTGGACCGCTACCACCGGGGCGCGGAGGGCCACTGCCTCCTGGACGTGGTGGACCGCCCGGACGCGGGGGGCCACCTGGACGTGATGAATTGCCTCGATTTGGGGGAACGCTCATGAAGCGCGGAGAGTGTGGGAGATGAGCCTCATTGACAACCAAAAAAACTGCTGGCGCACGGAGTCGGTTCGGCTAGTATCGGCCCTCGCGAAACGGTGGTCGTAGCTCAATGGTAGAGCCCCAGATTGTGATTCTGGTTGTTGCGGGTTCGAGCCCCGTCGATCACCCCACTTTTCGAGAGATGTCGGATGACCTCCGCACAAGTCGCTTGCTAAAAGCCCACGTTTTCGCTCCCTGTCGAGATCATGGAACTCCTCGAATCCGCCCTCGGCTACACCTTCCGAGACCGCGCTCTGCTCACTCAAGCACTCACCCACGCCAGTCTCGGCTACGAAAGTCAACGCACTCAGCCGGACAATCAGCGTCTCGAATTCCTTGGTGATGCGGTGCTGCAGCTCCTGCTCTCCGAGTGGCTCTACCAGCGCTACCGCGATGCCGATGAAGGCATGCTGACAAAAGTTCGTGCGCAGATCGTCTCATCAAAGGCTCTCGCCACCGTCGCTAGGCGCATCAAACTCGGCGGCTTCCTACTCATGGGGCGGGGTGAGGAGAGCCACGGTGGCCGAGAACGCGATTCCTCACTCGCTGATGCCCTCGAAGCAATCGCCGGTGCCGTTTTCCTCGATGGCGGCATGTCGGCTGCGCAAACCATGGTGCGGCATCTTTTCACCGACATGCTGGATAGCCTAGGCGAAACGCCAACGGACAAAAACCCAAAAGGCCAGCTCCAAGAAATGCTGCAAGCGATCAATCCGCAGTCGCCCAGCTACCGCATTCTCGAAGCCACCGGACCCGACCACGCGAAGTCATTCATCGCCGCTGTGATCTGGGATGGGCGCGAGCTGGGCAGAGGTCAGGGTCGCAGCAAAAAAGAGGCGGAAGTCGATGCCGCACGAGTTGCTCTGGAGGCAGGACTCGCGGCACTGTCGCCGAATTATACAGCCACTAAAATTCCCACGAAATCATGTGAGCAGTCTGGGCAAAACTCACCTCAACTCTGAGAAGAGCCCGCACAACTGCGACTTGTTGATGATCACTCACAAGCTGTGCCCAATTTTGTCCGCAGCATCTAGCGACGTGGAACAGTTCATTTCAAAGGCAGGAACGTGGTTATTGGAGTTATCCGCACCCTATATGACTGAGAAGGGTAAAGGTTCTTTATCATCTCCAATCATAGAGCTTGGGCAGAAGTAGCATAACTCATCAGCTTCTCTGAGCGTTTGCACATTCATCAGCTTCCGCCAATCTACCCGCCCTTATGTCCAGCAGCCTCGGCACTCTCTTTCGCATCAGCACTTGGGGCGAATCTCATGGTCCCGGCGTCGGAGTCGTCGTGGACGGCTGCCCGCCCCGCATTCCACTCAGCGTGGAAGACATCCAACATGAGCTGAACCGCCGCCGCCCCGGCCAGAGCAAGATCGTCACGCCGCGCAAAGAAGACGATACCGCAGAAATCCTCTCAGGAGTGCTTGATGGCCAGACGCTCGGCACACCCATTGGTCTTTTCGTCCGGAACACAGATCAGCGCCCCTCAGCCTACACCGAGATGCAGCAGGCCTACCGCCCCAGCCACGCTGACTACACCTACGATGCCAAATACGGCATCCGCGCTGTCTCAGGTGGCGGACGCTCCAGCGCCCGCGAGACTATCGGCCGTGTCGCCGCCGGGGCCATTGCCTGCAAGGTGCTCCAGCACAGCCTGCCGGCCTACGAATGCCTAGCCTATGTGAAGTCGATCAAAGACATCGAGGCTAAAGTGCCTGAGCAGCTCACCTCCGAGCACATCGAGTCCAACATCGTCCGCACCTGCGATGCCGAGGCCGCCGAGCGCATGATCGAGCTGATCGAAAATGTCCGCAGTGAGGGGAACAGCGTCGGTGGTGTGGTCGAGTGCGTCGTCCGTGGCGTGCCGCCGGGTCTTGGCGAGCCTGTTTTTGACAAGCTGGAGGCTGACCTCGCGAAAGCCATGCTCAGCCTGCCCGCGACGAAGGGTTTCGAGATCGGTAGCGGCTTCGCAGGCACGCTCATGACTGGCTTGGAGCACAACGACGAATTCTACATGGCTGGCGATAGCGTCCGCACCCGCACGAACCGCAGCGGCGGTATCCAAGGCGGCATCAGCAACGGCGAAGACATCGTCTTCCGAGTCGCCTTCAAGCCCACCGCCACTGTGCTGCGTGAGCAAAAGACCGTGACCAACGACAAGCAGGAAACAACACTGTCAGCCCGCGGTCGTCACGACGCCTGCGTGCTTCCCCGCGCTGTGCCGATGGTTGAGGCTATGGTCCATCTCATCATCGCAGATCACTTCCTGCGTCATCGGGCGCAGTGCGGACAATAATCCCAGTTTCATCGTCTATGTCCGACCTTCTGAGCCATCCTCTCTGGCAGGCCGACTCGCTGGGCAGCGCGCTGCCGGATGACGAGTTCGGCGTCAGCGTCAGCCTGCCCTTGTGGCGTCACGTCATCGGCTACGAGGAGGGGGATCAGGACATCGTCTCGAAGTTCCGCTCCGGCTACCCGCGCTTCTGCTGCCCGCCTGCGGTGAGTCAGCTTTTCGCAGCGGCGGAAAAGGATCTCGCCAGTGCTGGCGAGCGCTGCCTCGTCTTCCCGCGTCTGCTTCATGCCGAGCGCTGCCTCGAGTTCATCTCCCGCGAGGGTTTCACCGGCAGTGCTGCGAGCTGGCACGAGGGGCTCGGAGTCGCCATCTTCCCGGCAGATGCCTATGTCAAAGCACGCCGCTTCTGGCGCTTCTGTGGCGAGATCGTCAGCACGCGCCAGGCCTGCGATGCCCTCGGCACCCGCAAAACCACCGTGACCGAGGACGAGGGCCTCGCCGCCAATCAAACCATCCGCGAACGGCTCGCCGCACTCTCCGGCCAGCAGCCCGGCGATGTCTTCCTTTTCCCGAGCGGCATGGCGGCAAACTTCGCCGTGCATCGCATGCTCACCACCATCCTTCCTGGGCGGAAAACGGTGCAGCTCGACTTCCCCTACGTCGATGTTTTGAAGCTCCAGCAGATGTTCGGCAATGGCGCGCACTTCCTGCCGATGATCGAAGCGCAGGAATACGATCAGCTCGCATCGCTGCTGAAGTCCGAACCGCTCGCCGGCATCTTTTGCGAAGCGCCGAGCAATCCGATGCTCCGCTGCGTGGATCTGGAGCGCTTGCTCGCCATCCGTGCGTCTTCGCAGCCCGGCGTGCCGATCATCATTGATGACACCATCTCCACCGTCGCTCATGCCGATGCCCTGAAGGTGGCGGATATCGTCACCACCAGCCTCACGAAGAGTTTCTCCGGCGCTGGCGATGTGCTCGCCGGCAGCGTGATCCTGAATCGCGCCTCGCCGCATCACGCCGCGTTCTCCGCCTTCCTCACTCAACACGCCGACCACATCCTCTGGCGTGGCGATGCCGTGGCGCTGGAGCAAAACAGCCGCGACTTCATCCAGCGTGCCGACACGATGAGCCGCAACGCCCTCGCGCTCGCCGACTTCCTGCGTTCCCATCCTAGCGTGGAGAAAGTCTGGCATGCCCGCGAACAAGGCGGCGCGGGCTACGAGTTCATCCGGCGCGAAGGCGGCGGCTACGGCTGCCTCTTTTCCTTCCTGCTCAAAGACGCCGCCAACACCAGCCCACGCTTCTACGACCATCTCCGAGTCTGCAAAGGCCCCAGCCTGGGCACGAACTTCACCCTCGTCAGCCCTTACACCTTGCTGGCCCACTACGACGAGCTCGACTGGGCCGAAAGCTGCGGCGTGCCACGCCACCTCATCCGCGTCTCTGCCGGTCTGGAAGATAGCGCCGATCTCATCGCAAGGTTTGAAGAGGCGTTGGGGAAGTAGGTCAAGGGTTGTCAAAAGATCAAGGGGTCAAGATGGTCGGTGAGCGACCTTCTTGGACCCCTTGACGATAATTTGACGGCCTTGACCCGGCTTACAGCCCCAAGTCTGTCACCGCACCATGGCTGGCATCGCTCGTGAGCTTGGCATACTTGGCCAGCACACCACGTGTGTAGCGTGGCTTCGGCTGCTTCCATTTGGCGAGACGATCTTTGAGTTCCTTGGCAGGAATCCCCAGCGTGATGCTGCGCTTTTCGGCATCAATGGTGATCGGGTCGCCATTCTTGATGACGGCGATCGGACCACCCACGAAAGCTTCCGGGGTGACGTGGCCGACAACGAAGCCGTGACTGCCGCCGCTGAAACGACCGTCGGTGATGAAGGCGACGTCTTTGCCAAGACCCTTGCCCATGATGGCGGAAGTAGGAGAAAGCATCTCGCGCATCCCTGGGCCGCCTTTCGGGCCTTCCATGCGCACGACGATGACGTGGCCCTTTTTGACCTTGTCATTCAGGATGGCCTGTAGAGCGGTTTCTTCGGACTCGAAGACGATGGCCTTGCCATCGAACTTGAGACCTTCTTTGCCGGAGATTTTGCCCACAGCACCTTCGGGGCAGAGGTTGCCTTTGAAGATGACGAGGTGGCTGTCCTTCTTGATCGGATCACTGAGCGGACGAACGATGGTCTGGCTCTTCGGCCACACGATCTTGGAGTTCTTCATGTTCTCACGCATCGTCTTGCCGGTGACGGTGAGGCAGTCGCCGTGCATGAGACCTTCGTTCACCAGAATGCGGATCAGCGGCACGGTGCCGCCGATCTTCACGAGATCGTTCATGAAGTATTTGCCGCTCGGCTTCACGTCCGCGAGCACGGGTGTTTTCTTGCCGATACGGACGAAGTCCTCGATGCCGAGCTTCACGCCAGCGCTGTGCGCCATGGCGATGAGGTGCAAAACGGCGTTCGTGCTGCCACCGAGCGTGATGATGAGCGTGATGGCATTCTCAAAGGCCTCCTTCGTCATGATGTCGCGGGGCGTGATGCCGCGCTTGATCATGTTCATGACGGCTGCGCCTGCGTCGAAGCAGTCGATGAGCTTCTCGTTCGACACAGCGGACTGAGCGCCAGAGTTGGGCAAAGACATGCCGAGGGCTTCGATGGCGCTGGCCATGGTGTTCGCGGTGTACATGCCGCCGCAGCTTCCTTCGCCGGGAATGGAGTGCTCTTCGATGTCGATGAGTTCCTTGTCGCTGATGAGGCAGTTGGCGTGCTTGCCCACGGCTTCAAAGACGGTCACGATGTCCGCGTCCTTCTTTTCTGGACCCACGCAGCCTGGCAGGATGGTGCCGCCATAAACAAAGACGCTGGGGCGGTTCATGCGCGCCATCGCCATGAGGCAGCCCGGCATGTTCTTGTCACAACCACCGATGGCGACGAAGCCGTCCATGCCCTCACAACCGACCACGGTTTCGATGGAGTCGGCGATGACCTCACGCGATACGAGCGAGTACTTCATACCCTCGGTGCCCATCGAAATGCCGTCAGAGATGGTGATGGTATTAAAGATGACGCTCTTGCCACCCGCAGCATCCACGCCCTTCGCAGATTCCTTGGCGAGGCGGTCGATGTGCATGTTGCACGGCGTGACCATGCTCCAGGTGCTGGCGATGCCGATCTGCGATTTCTTGAAGTCCTCACGCTTGAATCCGACCGCATGAAGCATCGCCCGGCTGGCGGCGCGCTCCGCTCCATCGACGACGATGGCGCTGTGTTTGCGGTGAAGGGACTCGGGTTTCTGGGATGCTGCTTTCTTGGCCATGATGGTGGGTGCGCATGGTGCCGTCACTTGCCGAGGAAGCAAGGTGGGAGTCGTTCGTCTTGATGCCCTTTTGTGCTGTTAAACCAACAGCTTCTCCAGCGTTGCCGGTTCAGTCACGGGAGCTTGGCAGGTGTAGTTCTGGCAAACATACGCGGCGGGTTTGCCGGAGACGGGTTTCATCTCAGCGAGGGCTTCGTTCTGCTTGGACAGCCAGGCTTGGCCTTCGCCGCCGTCGGCGTGGAGGATGACGGCATTCGGGAGCAGGCGTGATTGCACGACTTTGAGTAAGGCTTGGAATTCGGGCGAGCTCTTTTCGCCGGCGAGAACGATCTGTTGCTTGCCGCGCTCCAGGAAGTCGGCGGCGGTGACGAGCATGGGCACGGCACTAGGGCTGTCTTGAAGGGTCTTGCCGAAAAGGGTGAGGAGCTTCTGCGCCTGCTCGGCATGAGCTTTGTCATCCAGGATGGCCGTGAGTCGGGCGAGGTTCAGCGCGGCGAGCGAATTCGGCGATGGCTCGGCACCATCGTAGTCTTCTTTGATGCGCAAAACGGAGTGCGCCATCTCGGTGTGGACGCTGTAGTAGCCGCCTTTTTCTTTGTCGAGGAAGAGGCTGTCCATCTCGGTCTGGAGGGTGCTGGCCCACTGGAGCCACTTCACATCGAGTCCGGCCTGATAGAGATCCAGCAGTGCGTGAATGAGCGCGGCGTAGTCGATGGCGAAGCCTTTGGGTCCACGGCCACCTTCACGCCAACTGCGATGCAGTGCTTTCCCAGGCTCAGAGCAAAGCTGATCATGGATGAACTGTGCAGCCTGGGCTCCGAGCTGGATGAACTCGGGCTCGCCAAGCGCCGCACCAGCACGAGCGAGGCCGGAGATCATGAGGCCGTTCCAGGCGGTGATGATCTTGTCATCGCGATGCGGACGCAGGCGCTTGCTGCGGGCTTCAAAGAGCAGTTTGAGTCCGCGATCGAGGATCGTTTGCACTTCTTCGGGCGTCTTTTTGAAGAACTCGGCTGTCTTCTTGGCAGAGAAGGCGCGGAAGAGCGTGTTCGTGCCTTTCAGCTCCTCGTGCGGATCACTCTCTGGCCGAGCATTGCCATCGCGACGAGCGCCGTAGGCATAACGAAAGACGCTGCCTTCCTCCTTGCCGAGCAGTGCGTCGATTTCGGCGGCCGTCCAGATGTAGAAGGCACCTTCCTTTTTATGGTCGTCGCCTTCTTTGGCGAAGCTGTCGGCATCTTCAGCGGAGAAAAAGCCACCCTCGGGATGACGCAGATCCCGCTTGGCATAGCCGACGATCTGCCGCGCGATCTCCGCGAGGAAAACCGAGCCCGTGACGAGGTGCCCTTCGGCATACGCCCAGAGGAGCTGGCCCTGATCGTAGAGCATTTTTTCGTAGTGCGGAATGTGCCAGTAGCCATCCACGCTGTAGCGATGGAAGCCGCCGCCGACATGGTCCCAGATGCCGCCATTCGCCATCGCCCGCAGCGTGCGCACAGACATCTCACCGGCCCAGTCGGCTTCACTTTTCCGCTCTTCTTTGCCCGTCCATGCTTTCTGTATGCGGAAGAGCAGATTGATCGACGAGGAGCGCGGGAACTTCGGCGCTCCACTGAAACCGCCTTCGTGGTAGTCGTAGCTGCTCGCGAGGTCGTCGTAGGCTTTTTGGATCACGGCGTCGGTCTTCACCTCAGCGCCTTCGTTTTCGCCGTCGAGATGCTCCTGGAGCTTGTCGATGCTGCGATTGGAGCTTGTCAGTACTTTCTCGCGATCTTCCGTCCAGGCTTTGTGCAGTTCCAAAAGCAGGTTCTTGAAGCCAATGCGCCCGCCTTTGTTTTCCGGCGGGAAGTAGGTGCCGCCGAAGAAGGGCTTCAGCTCCGGCGTGAGGAAAACGGACATCGGCCAGCCGCCGCCACCCGTCGCGGCCTGCACATAAGTCATGTAGGTGAGATCGACGTCGGGGCGCTCTTCGCGGTCCACTTTCACCGGGATGAAATGGTCATTGATCACTTTCGCGATCTCCTCGTTCTCGAAGGACTCGCGCTCCATCACATGGCACCAGTGGCAGGTCGAGTAGCCACTGGAGAGGAAGATCGGTTTGCCTTCGGCTTTCGCCTTGGCGATGGCTTCATCACCCCACGGCATCCAGTTCACAGGATTGTGCGCATGCTGGAGAAGGTACGGTGACTTCTCCTTGGCGAGGGCGTTGGTGAATTTCGGCTGGGGGGAATCGCTCATGGTGGGGTTGAGTGAAACGTGCGGCACAGCTCAGAGGTTGCAAGCGGCCTAATGAAGCCGTGATTGGAAATCTCATCAAAACGTATTTCATCAAAACGTGTTTTGATGACTTTGCTATGGAGCTGGTTTTAGACGGTAAAGGTCATCCAGAGTATGCAGCGTCACGTCTGGCAGTTTGGGGCGTGTTTTGACACTGCGCACAAACAGCCTGCGGCCCAGAGTGGCTTCTCGATGATTCGGATAAAGCGGCAGGCGGGAGTCGAGCTCCTTCACAAGAGCAGGCATGGAGCTGACATCCCCCCACTTGCACTCACCGAGGTCTGTCCAGCCATCTTTGCGCACGCCGACGACGTCGATCTGCACGTTCTTGTCCCAGTATTCACCGCACTCGAAGGCAGAGCGTACGCCCTCGGCCTGATAGATCATGGGCAAGCACTCGCGGCAGAGACGCTCGAAACAGCGGCCGTAGTAGGCCTCGATTTCAGGTTTGATGATCTCGGCGTAGCCCAGTTTGGGGCCGAGCATTTTCAGCGTGCTCTGATGCGGGAAGATGAAGCGGAACCAGAAGCGCAGGAAGGGATCATCCAGCGCATAGCGCACGGTGCGGGTGTTTGGCCGCACATCGGTGACCGGGTAACGCCGCTGCACATAGCCGAGGTCCACGAGGGTGCTGAGGTGGTAGTTCAGCCCGCGCACATCGATGCCGGTGGTGCTGGAGAGCTGAACAGGTGCATTCTTCCCCTGAGCCAGGGCCATGAGCACGGCATGGTAGGGCATGAGATCACGCAGTTCTTCACGCAGGAGAAACTCGGGCTCGCGGGAGAGTGCGGAGATGTCGTGGAGGATGTTTTTGATGATGTTCTGCTCCACGGAGAGCTTTTCATCAAAGGCCAGCAGGTACATCGGGATGCCGCCGCAGATGGCATAGACGCGTGCCTTGTCCGCCAGCGAGTAGCGGGGATGAAAACCCGCTGCTTCGAGATGATGGAAGGGCCGCAGCAGCATCTGTCCGGTGCGGCGGCCAAAGAGCGGGCTCTTTTTCCCCAGCACCTCACGCTCCATAAAGCCGAGGTAGGAGCCGCAGAGGATGAGCATGACTTTTCCAGACTTCGCCCAATGCCGGTCCCACAGCTCCTGGATAATGGAAGGCAGCTCCTGTGCCCCTTCCGCCATCCACTGAAATTCATCGAGGGCGAGGATGAGCTTCTTTTTTCCCGTCCAGTGCTTCACCACAAGGTCCAGAGCATCCTTCCAGCCGCGCACGCTGGCCCGGGCGAGCAGTGGCTCATTTAAAGCGCGGGCCGCCGTTTCCATAAACTCCGTGATCTGAGTTTCACCAGGCGCACGTTTGCCGACGAAGTAGATACCGGGCTTTCCAGTCATGAAATGCACGATCATCTCACTCTTCCCGACTCGACGGCGGCCATACACCGGCAGGAAAGAAGAAGCGGGACCGCGCCAGGCAGACTCCAGTGCGGCAAGTTCATGTTTACGACCATGGAAGCTCATGGTTGGGAGTATCGGTCATCAAAACGTGTTTTGTCAAAACACGTTTTGATGACTTGTGAAGCTTACTTCGGTGTTGGGGCAGGATTCAGCAGGTCGTCACCTGCCCCACGATGCTCCACCAGGAAGCGTTCGGGCGAGAGGCGGTTCAGCGGCGCATCGGCATAACCCACGCCCGGATTCACATACGGCCCTTCACGGACCTCGAAGTGCAGATGCGCCAAGTATTGCCCATCCGCCGTACCCACGGTGCCGATCTTTTCTCCACGCTGCACGACTTGATCCTGCTTCACGAGGATCTGATCAAGGTGTGCATACACCGTCTGGATCACGCGTGTCTTTTCTGCCTCACGCACTCGATGCGAGAGGATGACCATCTTCCCCCAGCCTGGCCCGGGCACGCCTACATACACCACGCGGCCAAAGCCGGAGGCATAGACGGCATCCCCGAGATCCGAGTTCAGCCCGCCGATGCCATTGAGATCATCCCCAAGGTGACGATTGATGCGAAACGGCTGCGCATTGTAGGTCAGCGCCCCGTGCTCCGAACCCATCGGAGTATCAAAACGAGTCGCCAGGGGTAGGCGGGCGACCTCAACCGGACTAAGGCGGTCAAATGCGGGGTCGAAAGGCGGCTTCGAGTGCTCCCGAATAATGAGCCAGCACACGCTCACGACTAGCATCAGGACGATGATCCATGCCAGCCGTGCTTTCATGAGTTTCGAAGACTAGAACTTGATCTCCTCTTTGAAGATCATCCGCGCGGCCTGGGCCACGTCTTTGTCGCCGCGGCCGGAGAGGTTCACGATGATGACCTGATCCTTACCCATCTTCGGCGCGACCTTGGACACTTCGGCGATGGCGTGGCTGCTTTCCAGAGCGGGGATGATGCCTTCGACGGCGCTGAGTTCGCTGAAGGCGGCGAGCGCTTCATCATCGGTGGCGTAGTGATACTCCACGCGGTTCATTTCATGCAGCCAGGCGTGCTCGGGGCCGATGGCGGCGTAGTCGAGACCGGCGCTGACGCTGTGGGTGAGCTCGATCTGGCCGTCTGCATTGGCGAGCAGCCAGGTCTTCGTTCCTTGCAGCACGCCGAGACGTCCGCCCTGGAAGCGTGCGGCATGGCGCTCGGGCACGATGCCGTCTCCACCAGCTTCGACGCCGATCATGCGGACGTTGGCGTCATTGAGGAAGGGATGGAAAAGGCCGATCGAGTTGCTGCCGCCACCGACACAGGCGACGAGCAGGTCGGGCAGGCGCTCCTCGCGTTCGAGGATCTGCTGGCGTGCCTCGACACCGATGATGCGGTGGAAGTCGCGCACCATCATTGGGAAAGGATGCGAACCAAGCGCACTGCCGAGGATGTAGTGAGTGCTGCGGACGTTCGTCACCCAGTCGCGCATGGCTTCATTCACGGCCTCTTTCAAAGTGGCCTGCCCGGCGGTGACGGCGACGACTTTGGCCCCGAGGAATCTCATGCGGGCCACATTCAAAGCCTGACGCGCCATGTCCACGGCACCCATGTAGATGGTGCAGTCGAGACCGAAGCGCGCGCACACCGTCGCCGTCGCCACGCCGTGCTGACCGGCACCGGTTTCGGCGATGATGCGCTGCTTGCCGAGACGCAGCGCGAGCAGGGCCTGACCGAGGGCGTTGTTGATCTTGTGGGCACCGGTGTGGAGCAAATCTTCGCGCTTCAGATAAATGCGGGCACCACCGAGCTTCTCGGTCCAGCGCTCGGCGAAGTAGAGAGGCGTGGGGCGGCCGACATACTCGTGGAGGAGGCGGTTCAGCTCCGTCTGGAACATCGGATCAGCCTTGGCGCGCTCGTATTCCTCCGAGAGTTCATTCAGCGCGGCCATGAGCGTTTCCGGCACAAACATGCCTCCGTAGCGGCCGAAGTGGCCGTGTTTGTCGGGCATCACGGGGAGGGGAGCAGCGGTGGCAGTCATGGAAGGGCGCGTAGAGTAGGAGGAATACGCCGGAAGGCAACGCGCAGTCGATCTTGAGTCGGAAACCGTGCTTTACGGTGCGTCGAGACCCTTGCCAGCCTCGACAAAAGCCTCCGCCAACGCTTTCCACTCCGCCTCGGTCGTCTCCCAGCCACTGCTCACGCGCACCACGCGTCGCAGCTCTTCCCAGCTCGCCCCCAAAGCCTGCACGACGACGGATGATCCTTCCTTTCCCGAGCTGCATGCCGAGCCCGTGGAGATAGCGAAACCGGCCCGACTGAGTCTCGTGAGCCATTTCAAATTCGAGTGCTGGGGCATGACCATCAGCACCGTGTTCCAGAGTCGTGCTGCGCCTTCACTGATCACGCGCAGGCCTGGGAAGTCGCGTTTCATTTGTTCGGCAAAGGCATCTCGCCGCGCGGTCTGGACGCGCTGCACTTCGGCGAGCTTTGGCGTGAGGGCTTCAAGTGCGGTGACCATCGCTTCGATGGCCGGATAGTTCTCCGTGCCAGCGCGGCGGCTGTTTTCCTGCGGGCCACCGTGGAGGAGAGGAAAGGCCTCCGCTTCATCCGCCAACACGAGGAAGCCGATGCCCTTTGGCCCACCGAACTTGTGCCCGCTGCCGGTGAGGTAGTCGCAGGTGCCGAGCGCGGTGGCATTGAGCTTACCCACCCACTGCGCTACGTCCGAGTGAAAGCGCGCGCCTTGCTCACGGCATAGTTTTAAAAGCACCGGCCAGGGTTGGAGCACGCCGCTTTCGTTGTTCGCGGCCATGACGGAGACGAACGCGGGCTGCTGCTGGACGAGCACGTTTTTCAAAACGTCCGGCTGCACCACGCCCTCGGCATCGACGGGGATCTCAACGACTCGTGCGCGTCCGAGCCAGGCTCGTGCTGCTTCGCGCACGCTGGGATGCTCAATGGCGGAAATGGCCACGCGGGCATCCGGCGGCAGGCATCGGGCGAGTCCGGCAAAGAGAGTGTTGTTCGACTCTGTCGCGCCAGAGGTGAAGACCACACGCTCCGGCTCCACAGCGAGCAGATCGCCAAGCCGTTCACGCGCAGATTCCATCGCCTGACTGGTGAAGCCGGCTTCGCGGTAAAGGCTGGATGGGTTGTGCCAGTGCTTCTCACTCGCCCGCAGCCAAGCCTCACGCGCTGCGGGATGCAGCGGCGTGGTGGCGTTGTGATCAAAATAAGCAGGCATGGGCAATGACGAAGCTCAGCGGATCTCGAAGGAGCGAGACGTGATGATGGACTGCACGGCGGGCGCTTCGGCAAGATCGACTTCAAAGAGCTTTGTCAGGTTGTTCCCGGCGAGGTCTTCGAGGTTCGGATCTGCTCGGAGTCCGTAACCGCCTGCGGCCCATGGCTGAAGAGGAATGGCGCGCAAGTTCAAACCATCGACTTCGATCTGGAGCGGCACAGATTCGGAGCCGCGATGCACCGAAAGCGCACTCGCAAGCATCGCCGGGTCGAGTGGTTCATCGAAGCGCAGGAGCAATGGCTCGCGGGTGCCTGACTTCGGTGCCGTGATCTGCCAAGTCTCCATCTTCGGCATCGTGTGGTCCGCAGGGCCGACTTGGAAATCAAAGCGCACATCCCCGCCCAAAGCGACCCCACTCGTGCTGCGCCATGAACCGGCGACGACGAGCGTGTGCTTCGAGTTTTCCCGCAGCACTGGGCCTTCCTCTTCATTCAGGTTCACGCCTGTTTTCTGCCGCCCCGGATGAAACCACACCGTCAGCCGTTTGCCATCCGGCGACCACAGCTCCGTCTCACGAAACGGGCCGATGACTTCTTTCCGATCTGCCTCCAGCAAACGCAGCCGCTCCAGAAACACGCCCTTCTCCATGGGCTGGGAGAAGTGCAGGTAGAACTTGAGTGCGTTGGCTGGGAGCTTGGCTTGCGGCTCGAAACGAACCATGGGTGGTTCCTGCGAAGTGAGGCGGAACTCAAATTCAATCTTCTGGGGGCTTCCATTTTCCGCGAGCCAATCGGCGCGGTAACGCTGACTACGCACCAGAGGTGCGGCAGGCACGAACTTCAGCCGATCTGCCAATGTCTCCACCCTGCCCATCACAGCAAGTCCACGATCTCCAGCAAGGGCAGACACAGTCAGCTCAGGCTTGCTGGCTGCACGGGTGATCAGAACTAGGCTCGAACCATCAGGAGCCAGATCGAGGGTGACCTGTACTGCCGGGAGGGAACCATTATCGAGCCATTCAGAGACTTTCGTGAACAGGAGGGCGCTGCCAATCGCCATCAAAGGGAACATCAGCAACGTTCGGACATCAGCCGCCTTGTGATACATGGCTTATGGCAGCGCAATCACTTCCAGCGAGAGCTTCCCTTCCGTGTCACGCAGCACCACGGCGCTTTCGTTGTCGAGTTTGTCCACCTGCACGGCGCCAAAGAGAGCATCGACGATCTCGATGCCTTCGGGGCCGGTCTTGGCTTTCACGTCACGCCAGGTGGCCTTCTCGTTGGCTTTGTCTTCGGCGGCGTTGATGTAGTCCATGCTGACTCGGGCTCCCCAGAATTTGCTCGAGCCAAAGGAGTCGGCTTTGAAGCGCTGGGTATGCACGACGACCCATTCCTTGCCGCTTTTGTCGGTGTAGTCGAAGAGATCGAGCGGGCGGTTGCCGCTGCCGAGTTCCACCATGCTCACGCCCTTCACCTTCGCGCCGCTTTCGATGTCATCGACGCGGAACTTCGCCACCGGCGTGCAGGCAAAGGCACCCACGACATAGTCCGCGCCGTCTTTGTCGTGATAGGGAATGAAGCTCTGGATCGGGGCCTTCGTCTCCCATTTGCGATGCGCCACATGATACGTCTCCGCGCTGATCACGCCCGCCGTGCTGCCATGCTTGATCGGCACTGGGATGGTGAAGATCCGACTGGCGAATTCCTCGTTGCAGGTGCCGGTGGCAAAGACGCGCTCACCATCAAAAGCCACGTCGGTGATGTTCGTCACCTTGCTCGCCGTGCCACCGGGAAGCGTCACGCTGGCCCAGCTGAGCTTTTCGGCATCAAAGGGTGCCACTTTGCCCGTCGCATCGACAGTGAGGATGAGGGAGGCATTGTCTGGCCGACGCATCACGGCGAGGTAAACGGTGCCCGTGGCTGGATTCACCGTCATGTCTTTGATCGTGATGTTCTCCGCCGTGGTGCCGAGCCCGCCCGCGATGGTCGCGGCGAGGTCAGCCACCTTGCCGGGCTTCGCTTTGGCTCCAGCCTCCTTCGTTTCAATGGCGATGACGCTCTGCGAGGTCGGGTCCGCCACGAGCAGCAGCCCATCTTTGCCAAAGCTGATCGAGCTGATGCTCTTCAGCTTCAAACCGCCGCTTTGAGGTGAATCGAGCAACGCAGCGGACAGCGGAAGCGCGAGAGACAGCGAGAGGAGAAGGGCTGGTGTTTTCATGGCGTGAAGCTTTTACCAAACGCGCTTCGTGATGACCAGCTATCCTTTTGGAGCGTGGCTTTACTTCTTCTTCGCGCGGGCAAAGCGGCTCTGCCGATCCACTTCGGTGAGGGTCGATGGCGCTTTGATTTCGGGAGTGCTGACCTCTGCTTTCTTCTCCACCACGCGTTCCTTCAATCTCTCCTGATGCTGCTTTGTCGCGTGGGTCGGCTTGGTCTCGCGGCGCTTCATGGCCCATCCAGCGAAGGCCCACTCGGGCATCTGCCAGCCGGTGCGGGTGACGAGGGCCTCGACGAGCATCAGGGCGAGCGCGGTGAGCAAAAGCAGGCTCTGCATGTCGGCGAAGCGGACGACCTGCGGACTGCGCCAGGCCTGACTGAGATCGAGCAGCTCGCGACCGCCACTTGTCACGGCAGTGCGGCGGAGCTCATCGGCGCGGGTCTCGTCAAAAGCCCACTCGGTGCTGCTGCCGAGCAGGGTGGGGCCGAAACTGAGGGCGGTGCCGCCGAGCTGCACGGCCCCGCGCACCATTTCGCCTTCCGTGAGCGTGACGCTGGCTTGATAATGGCCGGGCGCGAGCCGCTCCCAGGCGAGTTCATGGGCTCCGGCGGCATTGCTACCATGTGCCATCATGATGCGCGGTGGCTTCGCCTGTAGTTTGGGTTCCCACTCGCTGTCGTGCATGAGGTCGAGCGTGAGTTGGTTGCCAGCGAGGCTGTGCTTCAAACCGACGCCGGGAGGCAATTGCTCGCCCATCAGCCAGCGGACGAGGGTTTGGAGGAAGTCGCCATACTTCGGCCAGGCGCGGATTTTGGCGGAATGCTCGCCGCCGAGGGCAAAGCTGACCGCTGCGGTTCTGCCGATGCCGCGCTGACCAAAGGCGACGAGCGGGGCGGTGTATTCGTCCTTCGTGATGAGGCCCTGGCTGGCCCAGTCGCGAAGGTAGCTGAGGTTGTAGCCATCGGCTTCGGGCAGCCAATCGAGCGTCTGGCTGCTGATCTCGAACCAGCCGCCAGCGGGCTGCGTTTTCACGGGATCGGTGATGAAAGCGCTGCGGGCCACGGCGACGGTTTCCTGGCTGAAGATGTTCGGCAGTTCCTCGGCTTTCTCCGTGAAGAAAAGACGACCTTTGCCGCGCTTGGCGATGTCTTCCAGCAACGCCGCATCCGCATCGCTTCGAGTGCCGAGCGCGATGACACTGACGGTGCCGCTGCCCGCGAGGATGTCTTCGATGAGGCGCTTGTAGTCGCCGGGCTCCTCGGAGTCGTTGGCGTCGGAAAAGAGGATGATGTGGCGCTGCCCGGCGGGGGCGGTTTTGAGCTGATCCCACGCGGCCTTCAGCCCCTCATAAACATAGATGCCGCCGCCGGTGCTTTCGATGCGGCGAACGGCGCTCTCCATCTTCTCACGATTCGGTCCCACCTGCTGCAGCGGCACCATTTCATGCGCGCTGCTATCCACGGCGAAGACGGTGAGCAAATCCTGCCCGCCGAGGAAGCGGATGGCATTGCCCGCACCTTCATCGGCGAGCTGCATTTTGGTAAAACCATTCGTCACCGTCATGCCCATCGAGCCGCTGCGATCCATGACGATGGCCATCGCCACGACGAGCTTCCGGTGCTCCTGCTTCATCTCCATCGACACGGGCAAAAGTGGATCAATGGCCGACTCGAAGTAGCCACCTGCCGCGAAGCTCTTCTTCCCGCCCGCCATCAGCAGACTGCCGCCCTGCTCGCGGACATAAAAGTCGAGCGCTCGGAGGAAATCGGCGGGCAGTTCAAAGGCGGGCACATTGTTTAAAATGACGCACTTCACACCCGCGAGTTGCCCGGGCCTGATGCCGCGCAGGTCGGTCACGGTTTCGACCGTAAAACCCTGCCGCTGAAGCGTCGGAGCCACCGGATCATCGAGATACGACGTGAGCAAAAGCACCCTCGGTCCGCCCGCGATCTCGATCATCGCCTCGTGGCGATTGTTCCCTGGATGCGCGTCTTTCTCCGGCTGGATCAGCGCCTCGTAATGCGCCACGCCAGCGGTGATGAGTCGATCCGTGAAGCGCAGGCGACCGCTGCCGAGATGCACCTCCACGTCGGTGGATTTCAGCTCCTTGCCATCGCGGAGAATCGTGAGTGGCACCTTGCCATCGCGGGTGCCTTTCACCTCCACCTCGATCATGAAAGGCTCGCCGAGTTGCGAGCGCGAAGGCATCTCCAGCGCCGCCACGCGGAAGTCCGTCGGCTCAGGATCACGCACCAGCCGGTAGTCCAGCTCCACGCCCTGGCGGGTCAGCTTTTCCGCGATGCCCGTCAGCGGCTCCGTGGCATAGCCATCCGTGAAAGCCAGCACGCGGGCCGGTCGGTCTTTGCCCTCCTTTTGGGCCAAAGTCAGCGCCTGCGTGATCGCCATCGCCGTCTGGGTGGAGTGGCGGTTGCGCTCATAAAGCTCCGCGCCCTCCGCCCCGCGCCGCATCACCTCGCTGGCGTAGTTTAAGAAGAAGAGTCGATCATTCGCGCCGCGATGTTTTTCGATGAGCTTCTCCCATTCCGGCAACCCTTTTGCCATCGGCTCCTCCGCCGACACGGACGAGTCCAGCAGCACCCAAAGATCGATCCCATCCTGAAGCCTCCGCCACTGCGGCTCTGCCAGCGCCAGCGTGATCAGCGCCAATAAAATGATCCGCAAAGGCCGCCACACCCCGAGTCGCGGCACCATCCATCCCGCGAGCAGCAGGATGGGAAGTAGCGCGAGCCATTCAGGGTGGCGGAGGATCATGGGTAAGTCTTGAACGAAAGAACCGGTCCAGTCAGTATCTTGAAAACTTCGCGCCGTCTATGTCGCAACTTCAAATGATCGAATCACCAACTTACAGCATACGGAAAGAGCGGACGGACATGCACCCAAAATCAAAAGATGCTTTATGAAGAAGCATAGATTGCTCCGATTATTGGCAGTGATAGCTGCTACATTAATGGCAGGGCTCTGGATGCTGCGAGCCTTCGATTTAATTCGTGCTTTCGAAATTCCCACGAGTGCTATGGCACCATTTCTGAATCCTGGAGATCGTATTATCGTGGAGGCATTATCGCCTCATTCGAAAGACATAAGGCGAGGTGATGTGCGCTCATTCACCACGAAAGGTATCAAGGGTATCTATTCGGAGAAACCTCAGACCTACATCAAACGAGTTGTTGGCCTGCCGGGCGATGAACTGATCATACGAGATCAAAAACTCTGGATTAACGGCCAGCCGCAGACGGAGGTTTTCGAATCCCCCGTGCGAGAGTATATCAATCCAGGTTTCAAAGGGATTTTTGCGCTGACGGATTCTTATCGAGTTCCGGCTGACCACTATTTCATGATGGGTGACAATACTTCGAACAGCTCTGATTCACGTGTTTGGGGTCCGCTGCCCAAAGAGAACCTCAGGCATTTGTATTGGAGGCATTATCACCGAGCCCAAAACTTGTCAGCAACACCATGACCCCTCGCCCCTCATCCTGGAAATGGTGGATCACCGGCCTGCTGCTGCTGGCGACGACGGTAGCATTGCTTCTGACTTTTGGGATTCCGAGGCTGTCTGAAATGATTGGTGGCAGAAAATATAACCCCATTCAGGCGGCAGACCTTTCGGCTCTCCGCAGGCTTATTTACCAGTGTGAGCCGCTGCATCAGGCTTTGGAGAAACATCGCCAAATGCATTCCAGCTATCCCAAAGAGATTAAGGAGCTCTCGTTTCCATATCCGCACTACGAACAGGAAGTGATCGCGGTCGGTATGTCGAAAAACCCGATCTATTATACTGCCGAGCATGGCTCTGGTTACCGTCTCTACCTCAAACTGAACTGGGATGCTTCTTTGTCCTATGACTCCGCAGACCGGATGTGGATCTATGATCCAGGAGATGGATCTAAAACTGCCGATATTGAGCCGTAATTCTCCACCCCGAATGACGAAAGAAGCCCGAATGCCTAAATCCCCAATCTTATTCACTAGTCCCAATGTTCGAGTTCGTGCTTCGAGCTTTGTCATTCCTTCGTCATTGGGTGTTTCGTCATTCGTCATTCTGCTATGAACCGCCCCTCATCCTGGAAATGGTGGATCACCGGCTTGCTTCTGCTGGCGACGACGATCAATTACATGGACCGCGTGACGCTTGCGAATGCGTCGGTGCGGGTGACGCAGGAGTTCGGGCTGAGTGAGCAGCAGTATGGGAATCTCGAACTCGCCTTTGGCTGGGCTTTTGCGGCGGGGTCGCTGGTGTTTGGGTTCATGGCGGATCGTTTTCGCGTTTATTGGCTGTATCCATGCGTGCTCGCGGGCTGGTCGGTGATGGGCATGATCTCCGGCTGGACGGAGAGCTACACACAGCTCCTCGTCTGCCGCACAGCACTCGGCTTTTTCGAGGCTGGCCACTGGCCTTGCGCACTGAAGACGACCTTTGCTCTGCTGAGTGAAAAGGATCGCACGATGGGAAACAGCGTGTTGCAAAGCGGCGCGAGCGTCGGGGCGATCATCACGCCGCAGGTCATGAAGCTGTTGATGACGGAGGAACTCGGCTCCTGGCGCTCCGCCTTTGTCGTGGTGGGTGCTTTCGGGCTCGTCTGGGTGGTGATGTGGTTCCTGATGATGCGGCCGAGCGAGCTCGATGCCACGCCGGAGAACACGAGCCGCTCTCCGCGTGTACCTTTGGGTGAAATCGTCTTCAGCCGCAGTTTCTGGGCACTGGCGCTGCTCATCACGGGCACACAGACCGTGTGGCACATCTACCGCGTGTGGATGATGAAGTTCCTGCAAACCGGCCGCGGCTACACCGAGGCGGCAGCGCTGGATTTCCAGTCCGCCTATTACATCTCCACCGATGTCGGCTGCTTCCTCGCGGGCCTCATTTCCCTCTGGCTGGTTCGCAAACGCAGCCTCACAGCGCATGATTCCCGCCGCTGGGTGTATGCCGGAGCCTGCTTGCTGACCTCGCTGAGCGTGCTGATCCCATCGTTGGAGAAAGGCTGGCCGCTGCTCGGCATGCTGCTCATCATCGGAGCCGGGGCGCTGGCGCTGTTCCCCTGCTATTACAGCTTTGTGCAGGAGGTTTCCGCGCATCACGTTGGGCGCATCACCGGCTTGCTCAGCATGTGGGTTTGGGCCGTGACCTCCCCTTTGCACAAGCTCTTCGGCTGGATCGCCGACACGACGAAGTCCTACGATGAAGGCCTCGTTATCGCGGGCCTCGCGCCCTGGCTCGGTGTGATTGCCATGAAGTGGCTCTGGGTGAAGCGTCCGGAAGAAACCACCTCTCCCGCTGCGTAGTGGTGGGGCGATGCTCACCTTCTCGGATCTCAGCCAGGGTTCATCACGCCTCCAGCGGCGTGATTTCCTGCGCATCGGTGGGCTGGGACTTGGTGGACTCGGGCTAAGCGAGATGATGGCGCTGAAGGCGCTCGGGGCTTCGCAAAAGCGGCTGCTCAAGGACAAGTCGGTCATCTTTCTTTTCATGCACGGCGGGCCGTCGCAGTTCGAGACCTTTGATCCGAAGATGGATGCGCCCTCGGAGATCCGCAGCGTGACGGGCGAGATCAAAACCAAGCTGCCCGGCATCACCTTCGGCAGCACGATGGAGCGACTGGCGGGTCTCGCGGACAAGTTCAGCATCGTGCGCAGCTTTGTAACTGGCGACTCAGTGCACGACATCAAGACCATCGTCGGCAAAGACACCCTCCAGGCGAATCTCGGATCGCTCTACTCACGCATCGCCGGGCCGTTGCGAAAAAGCAGCGCCATGCCGACGAACGTGGCGCTTTTCCCGCAGGCGATCTCACAGGCTGCGGGACCCGTGATCAAGCAGTTCGGCGACTTCACCTCCAGCGGCGAGTTGGGAGCCACTTTCAAGCCCTTCGTGCCCGGAGTTGGTGGTGGAGCGCAGGCGGACATGACGCTGAGTTTGCCGCAGTCGAGGCTCGATGACCGCCGCACGCTGCTCACCTCGCTGGATCAATGGAAGCGCCAGATGGACAGCAACGAGGTCATCGGCGGCATGTCCGAGTTTCAATCACTCGCCTTCGATGTGCTTCGGCGCGGCGTGTCGGATGCCTTTGACCTATCGAAGGAAGATCCACGCCTCATCGCCCGCTACGACACGTCCAAGCTGCTGCCGAAAGACCGCATCAGCACCGAATGGAACAACCGCGAGCACTACGCCGACAATGCCGCCACACTCGGCAAGCTGCTGCTCATGGCCCGCCGCCTTTGCGAACGCGGCTGCGGCTTTGTCACGGTGACGACCAGTTTTGTCTGGGACATGCACGCCGACAAAAACAACGCCCCCTGCCGGACCGGCATGGACTATGTCGGGCGGCCGTTTGACCATGCTGTGTCCGCCTTGATCGAGGACATCGAGGCCCGTGGATTGAGTGAAAAAATCATGCTCGTCTGCTGCGGCGAGATGGGGCGCAGCCCGAAGCTGAATGCCAAAGGAGGGCGCGATCACTGGGGCGGTCTCGCGCCGCTGATGATTTACGGAGGTGGCCTAAAAATGGGCCAGGTCATCGGGCAGTCAGCGCGCAATGGCGGCGAGCCCTCCTCACGCCCGATCACCATCCCGGACCTTGTCTCCACCATCATGCACACGCTTGTCGATGTCGGTGAAGCCCGTGTCACTGATGGCCTGCCTCCGAACCTCCTCAACGTGCTCACGCGTGGCGAGCCGATCGAGGGCCTTGTTTGATTTCAGAAACTCATGCGACTTCATCTTCTGCTCACGACTTCTTTCCTCCTTCTGGCCTCCTGCCTGATCGCCGAGGATAAGCCGAAGCCCACGACGCTGACCTTTTATGTCGGCGGTGTGGAGTGTCCGAGCTGTGTGTATTCGGTGAACTACTCGATCAGCCAGCTCAAAAGTGTGAGCGATGTCACGGCGGGGCAGTTCATCGAAAATTATGCCAACGTGACCTTCGACCCGAAAGTGGTAAGCATCCACCAGATCGCCCAGGCAGTGACAGAGGCGGCTCCACTGCATGGCATTCCTTATCAGCCGACGATGAAGCTCTTCATTCCTGACTATGCCAAAGACCAAAATTCAAGGAAGGTGGACGCCTTGTTCGCCCAATGGAAGACCTGGGTGGAGATCGAGACAGCCGACCGCGCAGCGGGAGAGTTCATCATCCATTTTCAGCCGATGAAGTTCGATGAAAAGAAGGCCGGGCCACAGGGCTGGCACCTTTCACAATTGAGCGAAGCTCTGAGTGAGCCGGCACCGAAAGGTTTGGGGCTGAAGTTCAGACTCGCGGCTGAAAAAGATCCGATGTGAGGGAAATGGGAAACTCCTGAAGATTTTCTGTCAGGAAACGCGGCGGTCTGACAAAGTGTGGTGAACGACCGCCATGCCTGATCCGAGCCACGACCAATTCCTGCCTCATTTCCTGCCCGTTCAGGCGGATCTGCGGGCGTTCATCGGCGCGGCGGTGCGTGACCCGGTGACGCGGGAGGATGTGTTTCAAGAGGTGGCGATGATCCTTTGGAAGAAGTTCGATCTCTATGATCCAGCGCGGCCTTTTGGAGCCTGGGCGCGCGGCATCGCGATTCGGAAGATCCTCGAAGACCGCCGCCTGCGCGGAAAGCTGCCGGAGTGCTGCACGGCGGAGACGCTGGAGGCCCTGGCGCATGGCTTCGCTGCGGATGAGGCGGAGGCTCCGTGGCAGGACCGTGAAAAGGCGCTGAACCATTGCCTGGAGCAGCTCCCCGAGCGCAGCGGGCGCCTCATCCGCGAGCGCTATCACCAGAATCACAGCATCGAGACGATGGCCACAGAAGCAGGCCTGAGTCTGGAGGCACTTTATCAAACTCTCAGCCGCCTGCGCCGCCAGCTCCGCGAGTGCGTGCAGCGTCGGCTGGGGCTCACTTTGGACGAATCATGACTCTGCGCGCTGACAGTCCTGAATTTGCCCACCTGCTCGACCGCTGGCTGGATGACTCTGCCACGCCGGAGCAGGCGGAGCTCTTCTGGCGCTGCGTCACGGACTGCCCGGACTGCGCGCTGGAGTTTGCCGCTGCGGCCCGCTTTGAAGGACTGCTGGCAGACACGATCAAGGCCCGCGATGTGGAGGCCGAGGCGCGGAAAATCCTGGCCGTGACACCGCGCTCCACAGCCCCCAGCACGGCGCGGATGATCGTCCCAGCAGCGGCTCCGCGCCCGGTGGAGCGCGCGTCTTTGCGCGTCTTTGCCATCGCAGCAGGGCTCGTGGTGGCGGGGCTGATCACGGCGATGCTCTGGCCTTCCGATCCGGTCACGCCGGAGGTGGCGCATAGCCCAAAGGCACCCGTGAAGCCCATCGCGGCACCCGAATTACCGAAGCTCGAAAAGCCCACTCAAGCGCCGATGCCAGCCCTGGAGACACCTGCGTTGGCCGCCGGAACCGTGCCCCAGGTGGAAGTGACTCTCGTCGAGCGACTGGACCGTTTTTTCATCAATGGTGTGGTGCTGGAAAACATGCCGCTCGGGCAGGCGCTGGCGCTTTTGCAGCAGCAGCTCGTGCAGACGGACTATCTCAAAACACTGTCGCTGAATTCGCTCCGCGTCACCGTGCCAGCGGGTGCCACGGCAAGGCGGGTCAGCTTTCAAAGCACGTCCATCCCCTACCTGAAAGCGGTGCGTGCCGTGGCGGCGCTGGCCGGCTGTGATGTGCAGGTGGATGGCATGAGCATCACGCTCATCCTCCAGCCGGGCACCTTCCCCCAGGTGGTGGAGCGGCGTACACTCGGGGAGCTTTTGGCAGGCCGCCTGACGCGTGAGGGCACCGCCGTGATCGAGGACGCAGGGCGCGTGACGGCGCTATGGGAGGACGCAGCGCTGCTCGGCATCGCCATCGCTGAGGATGGCACGGCGAATCTCTCACGCGGCCAATGGGAGGCATTGCGCATGATGACTGATGCACGAGATCAGATGGGCATCATCCCTCTGCCCACATTCGCCCTGTATGTCGTGCCGCAGGAATCCGTGCCGCAAGAAGGCGTGCTGACACCAGATCAGACCCTGCAGTTCCAGCAAAATGCCGGGCAGGCAGGAATCCAGCCGGTGGCTTCCGTGACTCCAAATCTGGCTGCGCCTCAGGACGATATCCTCATGGCATCCGCCACAGGAAACGACATCAACATCGGACCCGAGCCAGATGTGGGGACCAATTTCACTGGCGGCATACTCAGGGGAACGGGTGCCGTTTTGACCCTAGATAGTGCAGGAACAGTGTCCGCAGGTCTCGTCATGAACTCGACGAACCTGGTCATTCGTGATCAGGCCGTGATGGCGGCCATCAACGCGATCCAGAACACCGGCAGCGCGGCGGTGATCATCGCCGTGCCTGTCCAGCCGACCACGCCACCATAGCGGGGGGTTTCATTTCCATCCTTGCCCGCCAAGCTAATTTTCGGATACAACCACCGTCCCCCAACCCTCCATGACTCTTCGTTTCATGACCCGTCTGGCCACTTTGATCGTGGCTATCGGCATTACTTTCAGTCCAGCAACTGCCCAGACTGTGCCAGCAGCGTCGGCATCCGTGCCTTTGCGCTTCAGCGTGAAAAACCGACTCGTCTCGGTGGCCGTGGAGCGCGGGGTGCAGCAGGTCGTGCTGGAAAAGAAAGTCGGCGATGGCTGGAAGCCGCTTTCCGTCGCTTATCCCTCCGCCAGGAGTGGCCGCGCCAGCTTTAATCTGACCACCGCCATGCCCGCTTCTGACCTTCGAGCCCTCGGCTACCGCACGGCGAAGTTCCCCGCCCGTTTCCTGCGCGGCAAACGCAGCTTTGATCGCAAAGATCTCTCCGCCAACACCCTCAGCAGCGGCCATGTGCTGATGTCAGGCGCGGTCACGCTGAATGGCACGACAGCTCTAGCTGTCGCCGATACTCGCAGCGCCACGACCACCACCCAGACCATCGTCGAGTCCGACATCTGGCAGATCGTCGGAGATCAGGTGTACTTTTTTAACCAATACCGCGGCCTGCAAATCCTCGACATGAGTGATCCCATGCTGCCCGTGCGCACCGGTAGCCTGCGACTGCCCGCGAGTGGCGAACAAATGTTCGTGCTCGATGCCGCTGGCACTCAGGTGGCATTGCTGGGCCGCTCCAATGACAAAGCTCGGCAAGGCGCGGCCACCATCTGGCTCATCCGCGTCACCGATGGCGTGCCCGCCATGGTCGGCGAAGTGCCGCTGGAAGGAGCCATCACCGACAGCCGCCTGACCGGCACGACATTGCATGTGCTGTGCAGTGTCTGGACGCAAGCCACTATCACGACGAACTGGACCAGCGAGGCCGTGCTTACCAGCATCGACCTCAGCAATCTCGACGCGCCGACCAAGCTCGGCGCCCTTCGCTTCCCCTCTTCAAACGCCGTGCTCCAGGCCGCAGGTGGGCATCTGCTGATCGGCACCCAAAACTATATCGGCACGAATGGGACTCTGCAAAACGCGCTCCACCTCATCGACATCAGCGCTGCTCCCATGCTCGTGAAGACCTTCACCCCACGCGGCCAGATCCAGGACAAATTTAAACTCGGCATTGTTGGGGATGCCGTCGTCGCCATCTCGCTCGACAGGCGGAACTGGAGTGATCGCCAGACCTGGGTGGAGACCTTCCCCATCGCTGGCAGCACCGTCACCCCGCTCGCCGCGCTTGAGCTGGAAGGCGCACGCGGAGAAACCCTTTACGCCACCCGTTTTGATGGTGACCGCCTCTACGTCGTCACCTTCCGCCAAATCGATCCACTCTTCATCGTCGATCTCGCCGATCCCGCCGCGCCCGTGCTTTCCGGCGTGTTGGAAGTGCCCGGCTGGAGCACCTACCTCGAGCCCCTTGGCGATCAACTCCTCGCCGTCGGTGTCGAAAGCGGCCACGTCACCGTCTCCCTCTTCGATGTGGCTGATGTCACCGCCCCCGCATTGCTCTCCCGCATCGCGCTCGGACCTGAGGGCGGTTACAGTTGGAGTGAGGCAAACTACGATGAAAAAGCCGTCGAATACCTGCCGAATGAAGGCGTCGTCATGGTGCCCTTCGAGACATGGAACTGGAACACCGGCACGCAGCAAAAAGCCATCCAGGTCGTCAATGTCGGCACGGATGCCCTCACCGCCGGAGCCACCATCGAGCATAACTTCAATCCACGGCGAGGCAGCTTCATCGCGGGTCATTTCGTCAGCATCTCCGGTCAGGAACTCCTCGTCCACAGCACCACCAGCGCCACGCCCGTCGTCCGGCTCCCGCTCGCCTGGCGCACTGACCGCGTCGTGCCCGTGGGTGACTCTCTCGTGCAGATCGAAGACGGGCAGTCAAACTATGGCTATGGCGTCATCTCCCTTCGCAGCATCAGCAGCACCAGCGGCAGCGCCAAACTGCGCATCACCTCCGCTACCGATCCCGATGCGCTGGAGCAGGTCATCGACCTCGGTGCTGGGCAGATCGTCAGCCAAACTCAAAAGGATGATCGCCTCTACCTCGCGCAATGGATTCCAGCCGCTGAAAATCAGCCCCAGACTCTGCGCACCCTCGCG